>VFQO010000431.1_pt1 | contig 46178 bp, 38 predicted proteins | sample 3512331 | NCBI WGS metagenome assembly VFQO01 (sample SAMN10412371, study PRJNA504923) | tailings metagenome | isolation source: Replicate 3 from Balatoc abandoned mine | place: Philippines: Itogon, Benguet | collected 2017-08-28 | reverse complement strand
CCGCTCACCACCAGCGGGCAATCGGCGAGCGCGGCGTCGGCGTCGTCCACACGCCTCGCATCAAGCCCCAGCGTACGCGCGTGCGCGACCAGGCTGTCGGCACTGGCCGCACTGCGCGAGGCCACGCGCACCTCGCGCACGCCCAGGCCGGCTGCGTAGGCCTCCAGGTGGGCGCGGCCCTGCACGCCGGCACCCACGATCAACAGCGGGCCGTCGGTGCGGGGCGCAAGCGTGCGCGCGGCCAGCAGCGAAACGGCAGCGGTGCGTCGCGCCGTCACTGTGGGCCCGTCCAGCAGCGCCACGCGCTGGCCGCTGCGCGCGTCGAACACCACCACGTCACCCTGGATCGCGGGCAGGCCGCGCGTGGCGTTGTCGGGCACGTAGGTGATCAGCTTGGTGATGGCCACCTGCGCATCGGTGGCCGGCATGAGGAACAGGTTGCCGCCTTGCGGCAGCGCCAGCACGGTGCGCGTGGGCACCTGCACCGCGGTGTCGCGCAGCAGCGCCGCGATGGTGTCGGCCAGCGCGGGGTAAGGCAGTGCGGCGGCGGTGGCCGCGGGGGAGAGCAGGCGTTCGTTGGTCATGTGCCGATCATCGGTGAAGCCGCGCCATGAAAAAAGCCCGCCGGGGGCGGGCTTCCTCGATGGCTGACGTCGTCAGATCTTGGCGGACGTGATGTAGCTGTCGTAGCGCCATTCCGAGAAGCGGCTCCACAGGATCTGGTCACGCTGGAAGGCGCGCATGTCCTGGTGAATCTTCTTGAACTCGGGCGACTTTGCCTCGTGTGCGGCGAACACTTCCATCGCGGCCTTGAAGCCGGCGTCCATCACCGCCTTCGGGAAGGCCACGAGCTTGGTCCCGCCGGCCACCAGGCGCTTGAGCGCGATCGGGTTCTGCGCGTCGTACTTGGCGGTCATGTCACGGGCAGCGACGGCACCGGCCGCGCGCACGATGGCCTTGTTCTCGGCCGACAGCGCGTCGAACGCCTTCTTGTTGATGAAGAACTCCAGCTCGGCGCCGCCTTCCCACCAACCGGGGTAGTGGTAGAACGGAGCGACCTTGTTGAAGCCCAGGCGCTCGTCGTCGAACGGGCCGACGAATTCGGTGGCGTCCAGCGTGCCTTTTTCCAGCGCCTGGTACACCTCACCGGCGGGCATGTTCTGCGCCACCACGCCCAGCTTGGCCATGGACTCGCCGAACAGGCCGCCGCCCAGGCGCATCTTCAGGCCCTTGAGGTCATTGACGGTCTTGATTTCCTTGCGGTACCAGCCGCCCATCTGGGTGCCGGTGTTGCCCGCGCTCATCGAGACGATGTTGTACTTGGCGTAGAACTCGTCCATGAGCTTGCGGCCGTTGCCGTGCTCCATCCAGGCGTCCATGTGGCGCGCGGTCAGGCCGAAGGGCACGGCGCAACCGAAGGCAAAAATCGAGTCCTTGCCGGTGAAGTAGTACGAGGCCGTCTGTGCCATCTCGACGGTGCTGTCCTGGATCGCATCGACCACGCCGAAGGCGGGCACCAGGTCACCGGCGGCGTGCACCGACACCTCGAACTTGCCGCCCGACAGGGCCTTGACGGTCTCGGAGAACTTCTCGGCCGAGCCGAAGATGGTGGGCAGCGATTTCGGGAAGCTCGAAGCCAGGCGCCAGCGAACAGCGGCCTGGGCGTGAACGGCGGGGGCGATGCCCGCGCTCAGCACGCCAGCAATGCCGGCGTGCTTCATCAGGGAACGGCGATCCATGTCGGGTAGTCTCCAATGGGTGTTCATGGACAAGGGGGCGCGTGCGAGCGCGCCCCCGACAGAGACGGTAAGTATGCCATCCATCGTGCTGACGAGACTGCGCGCAGCGGGCGGTGGCGCGCGACGTGCTGGCCTGTGCCGAGGTGCTGACGCGTCGGTGCCGGACAAGCCGCTCGTCTGGCGAGCACGGCCTAGCGGGACTCGCGCGCGTCTGCGATCAGGATGTCGGCCAGCCGCTGCGCCGCGGGGCCGGCGGCCTCGCGGTCGCGGAACACCAGGTAGAGGTCGGCGAAGCGCTCGCCGCCGCGGCGCATGGGCAGCGGCGCCAGCGTGCCGGCCTCGAGGTCGCGGCGGATGAGTTCTTCGGGCAGCCAGGCGAAGCCGTGGCCGCCGCGCGCGGCCTCGATCGAGGTGGACATGTGGCTTACCGTCCAGCGCCGCGGCGTCTGCACCGCAGGCTCGTGGCCCCGCTGCGGGCTGGTCTCGCGCACCACCAGGTGGCGGTGCAGGCGCAGGTCGCGCAAGGTGATGGCGCGCCCCAGGCGGTGCAGCGGGTGATCCGGGTGCGCCACCAGCACGAAGCGCACGCGCATGAGGTGTTCGCCTTCGTAGCCGGCGGGCACGGTGCCGTAGATCGCGAGGTCCACCGCGCCTTCCTCCAGCAGCGGGCTGCGGTGGCCCAGCACCGCCTCCACCACCTCCACGCGCGTGTGCTCGGCACTCTGGCCGAAGCGCTCCAGGCAATCGAACAGGCGCCGGTTGGGGTAGATCACCTCCACCGCCAGCCTCAGCTCGGCCTCCCAGCCGAGCGAGAGGCAGGCGCCGGCCACCTCAAGCGCGGCGGCCTCGGCCACCAGGTAGCGCGCGCGCCGATAGAGCTGCTCGCCGGTCGGCGTGAGCCGGGCCTTGCGCCCCTCGAGCGTGAAGACCTGCACCCCCAGTTGCGACTGGATCTGCTGCACCGCGTAGGTGACGGAGGACTGGCTTCGGTGCAACTGCTCCGCCGCGCGCGCGTAGCTGCCGGCCTCCACCACCGCCACCAGGGCGTTCCATTGATCGAGCGTGACGCGGGGGTGGGCCATGGTTTCAGATCGGTTTATTCGATGAATTTGAGCAGTATTTTGCGCTTTTCCATTCATTCAGCCGATGTTTCAATGGCGCATCTGCTTCACAAGCCTGTCAAGCCTCCCAGGCGCCCAAGGAACCCCGCCATGAAAACCCTGCTTCTCATCCGCTCCAGCATCCTGCTCGGCGACGGCCAGTCCAACCGCCTGGCCGACCGCTACGTCGCCGCCTGGCAGGCAGCCAACCCCGAAGGCCGCGTCATCGTGCGCGACCTGGCACAGAACCCCCTGCCGCACCTGGACCTCGCCCGTGTGGGCGCCTTCACCACGCCCGCCGAGCGCCGCACGCCCGAGCAAGAGGCGCTGGTCGCGCAGTCCGACGCGCTGATCGATGAACTGCAGGGCGCCGACGTCGTGGCGCTGGGCCTGCCGCTCTACAACTTCGGCATCCCGTCCACGCTCAAGGCGTACTTCGACCACGTCGCGCGCGCCGGCGTCACCTTCCGCTACACCGCCAACGGGCCCGAGGGCCTGGTCAAGGGCAAGCAGGTGATCGTGTTCACCACGCGCGGTGGCAAGTACCAGGGCCTGCCGCACGACACGCAGACGCCGTTCGTGCGCAACTTCCTCGGCTTCCTGGGCATGACGGACGTGCGGTTCGTGCACGCCGAAGGTCTGGCCATGGGCGACGAGCCGCGCGCCAAGGGCCTGCAAGCGGCCGAGGCGCAGATCGACGCGCTGCTGGAGCCGGTGGCGGCCTGAGCGCATTGCACCGCGCTCAGCGCGCGGCCTTGATGGTCGCGCTCAGGAAGCGCAGGAAGCGCGGGTCGTTCGCGTAGGCCACGTTCACGCGGATGGCCGCGTGCTCGGCCTTGCGCTCGGGAAAGAACACCGAACCCGGAGCCAGGAAGATGCCCGCCGCTGCGGCCTGCCGTGTCAGCGCGGGCTCGGACACGCCGCGCGGCAGCGACACCCACAGGTAATAGCCGGCCGGGTCGGCCGGGTGCACCTGCGCCCCCGCACGCGTGAGCGCCTTGATGGCCGGCTGGAACGATTCGGCCAGACGCGCCTTCAGTCGGTTGAGGTGGCGCCGGTACTGGCCGGTGGTGATGAGCTGGTGCACCACGCGCTCCACGAAATCGGAGGTGGAGACCACGGTCACCATCTTCAGGTCGCACAGCGCGCTGATGGGTTGCACCGCGCCCGCGATGTAGCCCACGCGCAGGCCGGCCGACAGCGTCTTGGAAAAGCTGCTCACGTAGATCACGCGTTCGAGCTGGTCGAGTGCCGCCAGCCGGGGCGCGCCCGCGGGCAACAGGTCGGCGAAGGGGTCGTCCTCCACCACCAGGCATTCGTGTTCGGCGGCCAGCTGCAGCAGCTTGTGCGCCTTGGGCAGGCTGATGGAGCCGCCCGTGGGGTTGTGCGCCAGCGACTGCGTGAAGAACACGCGCGGACGGTGCGTGCGCAAGAGCGACTGCAGCACGTCGATGTCGGGGCCGTCGGCCAGGCGCGGCACGCCCAGCATCGCCACCTTGGCGAGCTTGAGCTTGCCGAACAGCGGGTAGTAGCCCGGCGCGTCCACCAGCACGGTGTCGCCCGGCTCCAGCAGGTGGCGCACGATGAGATCGAGCGCGTGGTTGGCGCCCTGCGTGAGCAGCACCTGGCGCGCATGCACATGGATGGCACGTTCGTTGAGCAGGCGCGCCACGGTTTCGCGCAGCGGCAGGTAGCCCCAGGGCGTGCCGTAGCCGTGGCCGTGGTCGGCCGGCTCGTTGCGGGCCAGCCTCAGCTGGCGTGCGATGTCCGAGCCCTCCATCCAGGACGCGGGCGGGCGCCCGTCGCCCACACGCACCTCGTAGTGCTGCTCGAGTTGTTCGCGCAGCAGCGACACCACGTCGACCGCCTCGCTCACGTGCGAGGCGGGTGCCGCGGTGCGTGAGCGCGCCACGCGGCGAACAAAGAAACCCGAGCCCGGCCGCGCCTCGGCGTAGCCGCGTGCCACCAGCCGGTTGTAGGCCTCCACCACGGTGTTCACCCCCAGGCCTTCCTTGGCGGCCGCGTCGCGCACCGAGCGCAGGCGGCTGCCCGCGGACAGGCCTCCCTGCTCGATGGCGACGACCAGTCGCGCGGTCAGCGCTTCCACCTTGGTGTCGGGGGTTCGCGGTTCCATGGCGTGCTCCGGTGGGCGTCACTGTGCCCATGCGTGGATGGGCACAGTTTGTGAATCTGTGTCCAAACTGTACCCATCGAAATGGGTTCGCGTCCATAGACTTTTCGCAGCGCATCCGGTGCGCACCGCTGTGCCCGCCCTGGCGGGCAAACAACCACAAGCCTTTGGAGACAAGCGATGAAGAACCCAGTGATTGCCCGTCGCGGCCTGCTCAAGACCGCCCTTGCTGCCACCGCGGCCGCCCCCCTGGCCGTGCACGCCCAGTCGCCCGCCGTGACCTGGCGCATGCAGGCCCTGTGGGACGGCGGCACCACGCCGCAGAAGTTCGAGGAGCGCTTTGTGGCGCGCGTGGCCGAACTCACCGGCGGGCGTTTCAAGATCAACCTGTTCGCGGCCGGGCAGATCGTGCCCGCTGCGCAGGCCTTCGACGCCGTGCGCGGTGGCGCCTTCGAGATGATGAAGACCTTCGACGGCTACGAGGCCGGCAAGATCCCGGCCTTCGCGTTCACCAGCACCATTCCGTTCGGTTTCGCCGAGAGCGACGAGTACGAGGCCTGGTTCCACGAGCGCGGTGGCCTGGACATGGTGCGCCAGGCTTACGCACCCGCGGGCCTGCACTACATCGCGCCCACGGTGTACGGCCAGGAGCCGCTGCACTCCAAGGTGCCGATCCGCAAGATCGCCGACCTGGCCGGCAAGAAAGGCCGCTTCGTGGGCCTGGCCTCCGCGGTGATGGGGGCCATGGGCGTCTCGGTGACGCCGCTGCCCACCGGCGAGGTGTATTCCGCGCTCGACAAGGGCGTGATCGACATGGCCGACCGCGGTGACCTCACCGCCAACTTCGAGGCCGGCCTGGCCGAGGTGGCCAAGTACGTGGTGGTGCCCGGCTTTCACCAGCCCACCACCGCCACCGCCTACGTGGCCAACCGCGGCGCACACGATCGCCTGCCGGCCGAATACAAGGCCGCGCTGGCCGTGGCCGCGCGCGAGGTCTCGGCTGCGCTGCGCCAGCACATCCTCGTCAACGACGCCACCGTGCTCGCCAAGTACCAGGCCAAGGGCTGCGAGGTGATCCGCTTCGCCGCCGCCGACGTCGCCGCCGCGCGGCCCAAGGCCATGGAAGCCTGGCGCACCGCCACCAAGGGCGACGCCCTGGCCACGCGCATCCTGGACAGCCAGGTCGCGTTCATGAAGGAACTCGGCCTGCTGGGCTGATCCGCGCCGTGATGCCCGCACCCGCCCGGCGGCGGGCGCGGGCCCTTGCTGTCCGTTCGAGGAGTCCGGCATGCCCGTCTGGCTGTCCGCCATCACCCGCGCCATCACCACCGTCAACCGCTGGGTTTTCCAGGCCACGGTCTGGGGCATGGCCATCGTCGTGCCCGTCATGCTCTACGAGGTGGTGGCGCGTTACGTGTTCAACGCGCCCACCGTGTGGGGCATGGAGCTGGCCGTGCTGCTGTTCGGCCCCTACTTCCTGTTCGGCGGGCCCTACCTGCTGCACCTGAAGGGCCACGTCGCGCTCGACCTGCTGCGCCAGCGCCTGAGCGCCGCCTGGACGCGCCGGCTGGACCTCGTGAACTACCCCGTGATCGTGGTGTTCTGCGGCATCCTGCTGATCTACAGCCTGCCCGCCGCGCTGAGCGCCTTCGAGTACCGCGAGACCAGCTTCTCGGCCTGGAACCCGCCGGTGTGGCCGGTGAAGGCGGCCGTGCCGCTGGCGCTGCTGCTCATGCTGCTGCAGGCGCTGGTGGAGTTCCTGCACGCGCTCTTCGGCGAGACGCCAGCGGAGCGCGGCGCATGAGCTCCAACATGATCCTGCTGCTGATGTTCGGCAGCCTCACGCTCTTCATGCTCAGCGGCCTGCCCATCGCCTTCGTGCTCGGCGGTCTGTCGTTGCTCTTCACGGTGACGCTGTGGGAGCCCAACGCCGTCATCGTGCTGGTGCTGCAGATCTTCGACACCATGAAGTCGGAGGCGCTGCTCGCCATTCCGCTGTTCATCCTGATGGCCTGCATCCTGCAGCGCTCGGGCGTCATCGAAGACCTGTACCGCGCAATGGAGCTGTGGTTCGGTCGCCTGCGCGGCGGCCTGGCCATCGGCACCGTGATCATCTGCGTGGTGATGGCCGCGATGACCGGCGTGGTCGGCGCCGCCGTCACGGCCATGGGCATTCTGGCGCTGCCCGAGATGCTGCGCCGCGGCTACCACCCGCCGCTCGCGCTGGGCACCATCTGCGCCTCGGGCACGCTGGGCATCCTCATCCCGCCGTCGGTGCTCACCATCGTCTACGCGGTCACGGCGCAGATCTCCATCGGCCAGATGCTGATCGCCGGCATCGTGCCCGGCCTCATCCTCGCGGGGCTCTACATCGCCTACATCGTGGTGGTGGGCTGGTTCAAGCCCGAGTGGGTGCCGCTGGACCCCAACGCCCGCCGCGCGCCGCTGCGCGACAAGCTCATCGCGCTCAAGGCGCTGGTCTTCCCGGCCTTGCTGATCGTGCTCATCCTCGGCTCGATCTTCTTCGGTGTGGCCACGCCCACCGAATCGGCCGCCGTGGGTGTGGCGGGCGCCATGGTGCCCGCGTTCCTCAAGGGCCACCTGCGCCTGCCCATGCTGCGCGAAGCGGGCGTCGACGCGCTCAAGGCCACGTCGATGATCCTGTGGATCACCATCGGCGCGAAGGCCTACGTGGCGATCTTCACCGGCCTGGGCGGCGCCGACACGCTGCTCGAATTCATCAAGGGCCTGGAAGTGAACCGCTGGGTGGTGCTCGGCGCCATGATGTTGCTGCTCGTCTTTCTGGGCACCGTGCTCGACGAACTTGGCATCATCCTGCTCACGGTGCCGGTGTTCCTGCCCATCGTGCGCCTGCTCGGCTTCGACGAGGTCTGGTTCGGCGTGCTCTACGCCATCACCATCCAGATGGGCTACATCAGCCCGCCCTTCGGCTACACGCTGTTCTACATCAAGGGCACGCTGCCCAGGCACCTGGACATGGGCCACGTGTACCGCGGCATCCTGCCCTTCTTTGCGCTGCAGTTCGTGGGCCTGCTGATCTGCGCCGCCTTCCCCGACCTCATCACCTGGCTGCCGCGCCTCATGGCCGCGCGCTGATTCTCCGTTCGCCGTTCTTCGAGACCATCATGAGCACACCCGATACCAGCAGCCGCATCGGCGGCTTCCACAAACTCGCCGTCGCCGACCGCATCGAGGCCGTGGCCCGCTTCGCCGGCCTGAGCGAGGCCGATCGCGCCCACCTGCTCAACACCGGCAACCTGCCGCCCGAACTGGCCGACCACCTGATCGAGAACGTGATCGGCACCATGAACATCCCGGTGGGCATCGCCACCAACATGCGCGTCGACGGCCGCGATCGCCTGATCCCCATGGCCACGGAAGAATCGTCCGTGGTGGCCGCGGTGTGCAACGCCGCGCGCCAGTGCTACGACGCTGGCGGCTTCGTCACCTCGATGTCGGGCACGCTGATGATTGCGCAGATACAGCTCACCGGTGTGAGTGATGTTCAGGCCGCACGCCTGCGCATCCTCGAGCGCAAGGCCGAGGTGCAGGCCATCTGCGACGCATGCGACCCGGTGCTGCTCAAGCTCGGCGGCGGCTTTCGCGACCTGGAGGTGCGGGTGCTCGAAACGCGCGGCGGCGCCATGGTCATCACCCACATCGTGGTCGACACGCGCGACGCCATGGGCGCCAATGCGGTCAACACCATGGCCGAGAAGCTGGCCCCACAGATCGCCGGCTGGACCGGTGGACAGACCAACCTGCGCATCCTCTCCAACCTGGCGGACCGGCGCCTGGCGCGTGCGCGTTGTGTCTGGCCGCTGGCCGCCATCGGCGGTGAAGCCGTGCGCGAAGGCATGCTCTCGGCCTACCACTTCGCCGACGCCGACCCCTACCGCGCGGCCACGCACAACAAGGGCATCATGAACGGCATCAGCGCCGTGGTGCTGGCCACCGGCAACGACACACGTGCCGTGGAAGCCGGCGCCCATGCCTACGCCGCGCGCAACGGCCGCTACGCCAGCCTCACGCACTGGGAAGTCACCGCCAGCGGTGACCTGGCCGGCAGCATCGAGCTGCCGATGGCCGTGGGCCTGGTGGGCGGCGCGACCAAGCTGCACCCCACGGCCAAACTCGCGCTCAAGGTGCTTGGCGTGCAAAGCGCCGAAGAGCTCGCGCGCATCATCGCGGCCGTGGGCCTGGCGCAGAACTTCTCGGCCATGAAGGCACTGGCCACCACCGGCATCCAGAAGGGCCATATGGCCCTGCATGCGCAGAACATCGCCATGATGGCTGGTGCCGTGGGCGAGGAGATCGAGCGTGTGGCGCGCGTGCTGGTGCAGCGCGGCACGGTGCGCATCGACCTGGCCGAGGCCGAGTTGCAGGCGCTGCGCAACGCCACCTGAGCGCCGCGGCACGCGCCGCGCTCAGGCACGCGTCGCAGTCAGGCCCGCGTCGCAGTCAGGCCCGCACCGTCGCGTACAGGGCCTTGATCAGATCGGATTGCGTGACGATGCCCACCAGACGGCGCTGCGCGTCGATGATCGGGATGTGGCGGTGCCCGCCATCGGAGAACACCGGCACCAGGTCGATCAATGGCCGGTCGTTGCTGGCCACGCGCACCTGCCGCGTCATGATCTCGCCCACGGTGTGCACCGCCATCGGGGTGCGGGATCGCGCGTGCCGCAACAGGGCACGCAGGCGGTAGCTCACGCCTTCGTGCACGTCCATGTCCACCTGGCGCATGAAGTCGGCCACCGTCACGATGCCCAGCAGGTGCTGCTGCCGGTCCACCACCGGCAACGCCTTCACACGGTGCTTGCGCATCAGTGCCCAGGCCTGGCGCAGCGGCATGTCGGCCCGCGCCACCACCGGGTCGGCGGTCATCACGTCGGCGCAGCGCAACTCGCCCATCGTGCGGCGGTAGGCCGCGGCCTCGGCGTGCTGCAGCAAGTCCTGCAGGTCTTCGCGGCTGATGTCCAGCACCTGGTTGTAGTGCGCAAGTGCGGCGTCGAGATCGCCGCGCGTGAAGCGGGCGCCACCGGGCTCCACCGCCGCCGTGTGGTGCACGTGCGGCCAGCGCCGGCGCGTGAGGTTGTTGTAGACCAGGCCCGCGAGCACGATGAGCGCCGAGTCCAGCACGATCGGTGGCAGCGCCACGGCCACGTCGTGGCTGCCGGTGAGCACCATCAGCAAGGCCGACGCGCCGCCCGGGGGGTGCAGACAACGCAACGCCATCATGAGCGCGATGGCCAGCGCCACCGCCAGTGCCGCGGCCAGCGCGGGCTGCGGCACCCAGGCTGCGCAGGCCACGCCCACCAGCGCCGACAGCGTGTTGCCGGCCAGCACGGACCACGGTTGCGCCAGCGGGCTTGCCGGCACCGCGAACACCAGCACCGCGCTGGCACCCAGGGGCGCCACCAGCGCGGCGGCCAGCGCGTTCGGCGCACCGCTTGCGCCAGCGGGCGCGAACGCCGCTGCACCCAGCGCCGCCACCAGGATGCCCACGCCCGCGCCGATGCAGGCGCGCCACTTCTCGCGCGCGTCGATGCTCAGGGCGGTGGGCCACAGCGCGCGCAGCGAAAGCGCAATTTCAGCAACCAGCCGGTGCAGGAACGCACGCCAGCCGGACGGCGACGATGAAGCGGGGGAGGGGGGCATGACGGAGAGCGGGCGGCACAAGCGCCCGCGGGGTGGACCAGAACGGTGGTGGAGACGGGCGTCACTGGTCGAGCGCGAGAGTGTGCCAGCAATGTCCCCGGCCTCCCGCCGGCAGGGGCTCTTCACTTACGATGGGCGCGCCCGTCGGCGATCGCTTCAAAGTGCGCGTCCCACGGGCCGTTTTTTGAACCGCTGCCCGAGGAGAGATCGCATGAAAACCCGCGCTGCCGTTGCCTGGAAGGCCGGTGCCCCGCTCACCATCGAAGAACTGGATCTGGAAGGGCCGCGCGCCGGGGAGGTGCTGGTCGAGATCAAGGCCACCGGCATCTGCCACACCGACTACTACACGCTTTCCGGCGCCGACCCGGAGGGCCTGTTCCCCGCGGTGCTGGGCCACGAAGGCGCGGGCGTGGTGCTCGAGGTCGGCGCGGGCGTGACCACGCTCAAGCCGGGTGATCACGTGATCCCGCTCTACACGCCCGAGTGCCGCCAGTGCAAGTTCTGCCTGAGCCGCAAGACCAACCTGTGCCAGCTCATCCGCGGCACGCAGGGCAAGGGCCTGATGCCCGATGGCACCTCGCGCTTCTCGCTGGGTGGCAAGCCCATCCTGCACTACATGGGCACGTCCACCTTCGCCAACCACATCGTCGCGCCGGAGATCGCGCTGGCCAAGATCCGCCCCGACGCGCCGTTCGACAAGGTCTGCTACATCGGCTGCGGCGTCACCACCGGCGTCGGTGCCGTCATCTACACCGCCAAGGTGGAGGCGGGCGCCAATGTGGTGGTGTTCGGCCTCGGCGGCATCGGGTTGAACGTGATCCAGGGCGCGCGAATGGTGGGCGCCGACAAGATCATCGGCGTCGATCTGAACCCGGCGCGCGAAGCCATGGCGCGCAAGTTCGGCATGACGCACTTCCTCAACCCGAAGGACCACGCCAACATCGTCGACGCCATCGTGCAGCTCACCGACGGCGGCGCCGACTACTCGTTCGAGTGCATCGGCAACACCACCACCATGCGCCAGGCGCTGGAGTGCACGCACAAGGGCTGGGGCCGCAGCATCATCATCGGCGTGGCCGAGGCCGGCGCCGAGATCAGCACGCGCCCGTTCCAGCTCGTCACCGGCCGCAAGTGGGAAGGCTCTGCCTTCGGCGGCGCGCGTGGCCGCACCGATGTGCCGAAGATCGTCGACTGGTACATGGAAGGCAAGCTCAACATCGACGACCTCATCACGCACAAGCTCAAGCTCGAGGACATCAACAAGGGCTTTGATCTGATGAAGGCCGGCGAGTCGATCCGCAGCGTGGTCGAGTTCTGAGATGGGTGAACTCAAGACGCTCGAAGAACACCGCTGCTTCGGCGGCGTGCAGGGCTTCTACGAACACGCCTCGGCCGAGATCGGCCTGCCCATGCGCTTCGGCGTGTTCGTGCCGCCGCAGGCTGCGCAAGGCCCGCGCCCGGTGTTGTTCTGCCTGGCCGGCCTCACCTGCAACGAGCAGACCTTTGCCATCAAGGCCGGCGCGCAGCAGCACGCGGCCGCGCACGGCCTCATCCTGATCACGCCCGACACCAGCCCGCGGGGCACTGGTTTGGCCGAGGCCGACGCGCACTGGGATTTCGGCCACGGCGCCGGCTTCTACCTCGACGCCACGCGTGCGCCCTACGCCACGCACTGGCGCATGGAAAGCTGGCTGATGCAGGAACTGCCTGCGCTGCTGGCCGCACATTTCCCGGTGCGCGGCGATCGGGTCGGCATCACCGGCCACTCGATGGGCGGGCACGGCGCGCTCACGCTCGCACTGCGCCACCCAGGGCGTTTTCGCAGCGTGTCGGCCTTCGCGCCCATCTGCGCGCCCGCCGAGGTGCCCTGGGGCCGCAAGGCCTTCGGCGGCTACCTGGGGGAGGACCCCAGCGCCTGGGCGCAGCACGACGCGGTGAAGCTCATCGAGGGCGGTGCGCGCGCGCCCGCGTTGCTGGTGGACCAGGGCCTGGACGATCAGTTCCTCGCGCAGCAACTTGCGCCCGAGCGGCTGGAGGCGGCCTGTGCCGCGGCGGGCCAGCCGCTCACGCTGCGCCGCCATGCGGGCTACGACCACGGCTATTTCTTCATTCAGAGCTTCGTGGGCGAGCACATCGCCCACCACGCGGCGGCGTTGAACGGCTGAGGCGCAAGTTCAGGCGCGCGGGGTGCTGTCGTCGAGCTGCGCCGACAACAGCGCGTCGCCCGCCTGGCGCAGTGCGCCCAGGGCCTCCCAGGGGTGGTGCTGGCGCAGGTGGTAGGCGGCTTCTTCCAGGTGCATGGACGACGCGCTGCCCTCGGCGGCGCCTTCGCGCACCAGCCCGCGCGCGTGATCGACGCGGCGTGCGGCCTTCTCGTCGTGATCGCAATAGATCTCGACGATCGCCTCGCGCACGTCATCGCGCAGGGCCTTGACGTCGGCGCTGGCGGAGGACGAGGCACCGGGCTGCGCGTGCCCGGTGGCGTGGATGAGCGAGTCGATGCCGACCATGGACGCTTGCATGTCGTTCATTGCCACCTCCGGCCGGCATGGCCCGGGCACCGCACCCGGGATCGGGTCGCCGGCAGTCGGTTCAGTATCGCGCTGCGGCTGGCGTTTGGGGTGACCGCGGGTCGGCGCCTGCCTGCACGCCGATGCGCGCTGATGCACGCCGCTGTGCGACTCAGAGCGTGCGCGCGATGGCCTGCGCCGCCTGCGTGAGCCGCGGCAGGAACTGGGGAAGCTCTGCCAGCGCCACCCGCGCCGACGGCGCCTGCAGCGCCAGCGCGCAGCGCACGCCGCGTTCCCCGTGCGCGCGCACCGGCACCGCGATGCACACCAGGCCGTCGACGAATTCCTCCGCGTCGAAGGCGTGGCCCTGGCGGCGGATGGTGGCGAGCTCGGTCTCCAGCGCCTCGCGCCGCGTGAGCGTGGTGGCCGTGTGCCGGCTGAGCACCAGGCTGTCGAGCAGCGCGTTGCGCCGGGGCGTACCCAGGTGCGCGAGAAACAGCTTGCCGCTGGCCGAGCAATGCAGCGGCACGCGCGTGCCCGGGCGCAACTCCAGCCGCAAGGGAAAGGCCGACTCCACGCGGTCGAGGTACACCACCTCGGCGCCCGACAGCGCGGTGAGGTTGCAACTCTCGCCCAGCTCCGCCACCAACTGGCGCAGCACCGCGTGGCGCACGCCATGCTGCGTGCTGGCGCCGAGCGCGTCCTCGCCCAGACGCAGCAGGCGCGACGCCAGTGCGTAGCGGCGGCCGTCGGGCTCGCGCTGCAACCACCCGCCGGTCTCCAGTTGCGCCAACATGCGGTGCACCGTGGGCTTGGGCCAGCCACAGGCAGCCACGGCCTCGGGCAGGCTCAGCGGCCGGCCTTCGCGCACCAGGTGTTCGAGCAGGTCCATCAGGCGCAGGCCCGGGGTGGTGTTGTCGGCGATGTCGTTCATATCTCGAATTTCGAGACAAATACGGAAAAGTTTTCGAGACGGAATGTAGGCCCACCTACAGTCGCCGCCAAGCGAGAAAACGAAAAAAAGCAAGAAAACGAGGAGACCGCGGATTGAGATTCCACAACGCCGTGCTCACCGGTGCCTGCGGCGGCCTGGGCCAGGCGCTGGCGCGCGAGCTCATTGCGGGCGGCGCGCAGGTGGCGCTGGTGGGCCTGAACACCGCAGCCCTGGACGCGCTGGTCGCGCTCGCCCCCGAGCGCTGCGTGGCCTACACGCCCGACGTGAGCGACGAACACGCCATGGCCGCGATGGCGCGCGACTGGATCGTGCGCCAGGGCGTGCCCGACCTCGTGATCGCCAATGCCGGTGTGGCCGGTGGATTCGACACCGCGCGCGCCGAGGACTTGCGCGTGTTGCGCCGCATGCTGGAGATCAACCTGCTGGGCGTGGCCACCACGTTCGCGCCGTTCCTGCCCGCCATGCAGGAGGTGGCGCGCCCGGCCGCGCTGGTGGGGGTGGCCAGCATCGCGGGTTGGCGCGGCCTGCCGGGCAACGGCGCCTACTGCGCCAGCAAGGCCGGCCTCATCGCCTACCTGCAAAGCCTGCGCGCCGAGCTGCGCACCACGCGGCTCACGGTGCACACCGTGAGCCCGGGCTACTTGCGCACCGCGCTCACCGCGGGCAACCGCTTTGCCATGCCCGGCCTGCTGGAGCCGGGCGACGCTGCGCGCCGCCTGCTCGCGGGCGTGGCCGCGGGCACCGAACACATCGTGCTGCCGCGGCGCATCGGCTGGCTGGCGCACGCACTGAACCTGCTGCCCGGGAAACTGCACGACCGCATCCTGCGGGGCCAGCCGAGCAAACCGCGCGCGGGCGAACCCGGATCGACCGACATCCCCGGCTTGAAATGAGACCACCCCCGCCGCGCTTCGCGCGACCCCCTCAAGGGGGCATCGCGCACGGACTGGCCAAGCCAGATCCGTTGCAACCCTGGGTCAAACCCGCTGACTTCGAATGACCATCTCCACCGAACAACAGATCGCCCTCATCGGCGCCGGCCCCTCGGGCCTGGCTGGCGCGCGCTGCCTGCAGAAACACGGCGTCGCGTTTCAGGGGTTCGAAGCGCACGGCGACGTGGGCGGCCTCTGGAACATTCACAACCCGCGCTCCACGGTGTACGAATCGGCGCACCTGATCTCCAGCAAGCGCATGACGGAGTTCCTCGAGTTCCCCATGCCCGGGCACGCGGCCGACTACCCGAGCCACCGCGAGTTGCTCGACTACTTCCGCGCCTTCGCTGAGCACTTCGGGCTCACGCAGCACTACCGCTTCCACACGCGCGTGCTCAAGGCCGAGCCGGTGAGCGACGCGCCCGACACGCTGTGGCGCGTCACCACACAGACCGGCGACGCCGAACCCGAGACCGCGCTCTTCAAGGGCGTGGTCATCGCGAACGGCACGCTGGCCGAGCCCAACCTGCCCCGCTTCGAGGGCGCGTTCAGCGGCGACATCTGGCACACCGCGCAGTACAAGTCGGCCACGCAGCTCACCGGCAAGCGCGTGCTCATCGTGGGTGCGGGCAACTCGGGCTGCGACATCGCGGTCGATGCGGTCCACCACGCCAGAAGCGTCGACATCTCGGTGCGCCGCGGCTACTACTTCGTGCCCAAATACGTGTTCGGCAAACCGGCCGATTCGGTGGGCGGCAAGATCACGCTGCCACCCTGGCTCAAGCAGCGCATCGACAGCACCATCCTCAAGTGGTTCACGGGCGACCCGGTGCGCTTCGGCTTTCCGAAGCCGGATTACATGATGTACGAGTCGCACCCGGTGGTGAACTCGCTCATTCTGTATCACATCGGTCACGGCGATGTGGGCGTGCGCGCCGACGTCGCGCGGCTCGACGGCCGCACCGTGCATTTCAAGGACGGCCGCCAGGGCGAGTACGACCTCATCCTCACGGCCACCGGCTACAAGCTGCACTTTCCCTTCATCGACCACGCGCTGCTCAACTGGCAGGGCATGGCGCCGCGCCTGTACCTCAACATCTTCGCGCCGCGTTTTCACCGCCTGGCCGTGCTCGGCATGGTCGAGGCCAGCGGCCTGGGCTGGCAGGGCCGCTACGAACAGGCCGAGCTGGTGGCGCGCTACTTCCAGGCGCTGGACGCCGGCACGCCGCAGGCCACAGCGCTCAGCGCCGCCAAGGCCGGCGGGCCCGGCACCTGGCCCGATCTTTCGGGCGGCTACCGCTACCTCAAGCTCGAACGCATGGCGTACTACGTGCACAAGGACACCTACCGCAAGGCCGTGCGCGACGCCGCCAAGGCGTTCGGCTGATCACCACGAGGAGAAGATCCCATGCTGCCCGTCGACGAGATCCGCCTCAACTTCAACCCCGCGTCGCTGGCCGTGCTCAATGCGGTGCTGGCCTTTCTGATGTTCGGCATCTCGCTGGACACCCGCATCGACGATTTCAAGCGCGTGGCGCGCATGCCGCTGGCCTTCACGGTCGGCATCGTCGCGCAGTTCCTGTTCCTGCCGGCCATCACCTATGCGCTAACGCTGCTGCTCGGCGTCGGCCCGAGCATCGCGCTCGGCATGATCCTGGTGGCCTGCTGCCCGCCGGGCAACGTGAGCAACATCCTCACGCACCGCGCCAACGGCAACGTCGCGCTCAGCGTATCGATGACGGCGGTGTCCAACGCCATCGCCATCGCCGCCATGCCGCTCAACTTCGCGTTCTGGGGTGGCATGCACCCCACGGCCTCGGTGCTGCTCAAGACCATCGCGCTCGACCCGGTGCAGATGGTGGGCCACATTCTGCTCATCATCGGCATCCCGTTCGCGCTCGGCCTGTGGGTGGCGCACCGCTTCCCCGTGCTCACCGCGCGCTTCAAGAAGCCGGTGCGCATCCTCAGCTTCCTCGCGCTCATCGGTTTCATCGTCGGCGCCATCGCGGGCAACTGGCGCTACTTCCTCGACTACGTGGGCCTGGTGATCGTGGCCGTGGCCATCCACGACGCGCTGGCCTTTCTCATCGGCTGGCTCAGTGCGCGCGCCGTCGGCCTGCCCGACTACGACCGCCGCGCGCTCTCCATTGAGGTCGGCATACGCAACGCGGGCCTTGGCCTGGTGCTGATCTTCAGCTTCTTCGGCGGCCTGGGCGGCATGGCCGTGGTGGCTGGCGTGTGGGGCTTCTGGGACATCATCGCCGGCATGCTGCTCGCGGGCTGGTGGGGTCGCCGCCCGCTGCAGGGCGGTGTGCCCGGGCCCGAACGGGCGTGATGGCATGAGAGCGCAGCGCATTCTCGTCACCGGCGCCGACGGCTTTCTCGGCCGCGGCCTGATCGCCGCACTCGCGCAGCGGCCCGACACCTTCGTGGTGGCCACCGACGTGCGCGCGGTCGAACCCGAGCGGCAACGGCCGGGTGTGGTGTACCGCGTGCTCGACGTGCGCGACAGCGGTCTGGGCGCGGTGCTGGCCGGGCACCGCATCGACACCGTGGTCCACCTGGCCTCCATCGTCACACCGGGCAAGGGTTCCACGCGGGAACACGAATACGCGGTGGACGTGGGGGGCACGCGAAACGTACTCACCGCCTGCCTGGCGCACGGGGTGCAGCACCTGGTCGTGTCCTCCAGCGGCGCGGCCTACGGCTACCACGCCGACAACCCCGCCTGGCTGAGCGAAGACCACCCGCTGCGCGGCCACGAGGCCTTCGCCTATGCCCACCACAAACGCCTGGTGGAGGAGATGCTGGCCGAAGCGCGCCGCAACCACCCCGCGCTTGCACAGACGGTGCTGCGCATCGGCACCATCCTCGGTGAACAGGTGAACAACCAGATCACCGCGCTGTTCGAGAAGCCGCGCCCCATCGCCATCGCCGGCAGCGACAGCCCCTTCGTCTTCATCTGGGACGAGGATGTCATCGGTGCCTTGCTGCACGCGCTCAGCGGCGAAGCGCCGCCGGGTTGCTTCAACCTCGCGGGCGACGGCGCACTCTCCATCCACGACATCGCACGCCGTCTGGGCAAGCGCACGCGCGTATTTCCGGCCGGCCTGCTGCGCACCGCACTCGCCATCGGCCGTGCGCTCGGCGTTTCGCGCTACGGGCCCGAGCAGCTCGACTTCCTGCGCTACCGCCCGGTGCTGCACAACAGCCTGCTCAAGAGCCGCTTCGGCTACGTGCCGAAGAAGACCAGCGCCGAGGCCTTCGAGGCCTTCGTGGCCGCGCGTCGCGCACAGGGCAGGCCGCTGTGAGCGCACCCACGCCGTTCTCGCGCGGCGATGCGCTGCGCGCGCTGGCCGTGGTCGTGATCTGGGGCCTGAACTTCGTGGTGATGAAGCTCGGCCTGCAGTCGCTCAGCCCCTGGCTGTTGGGTGCGCTGCGGTTCGCGGCCGCGGCGCTGCCCTTCGTGTGGTTCGTGCGCCCGCCGCCGCTGCCCTGGGGTTTCGTTGCGGGCTACGGCCTGGCGCAGGGCCTGGGGCAGTTCGGCTTCCTGTTCCTCGGCCTGCAGCTGGGCATGACGGCCGGCATGGCCTCGGTGGTCATGCAGACGCAGGCCTTCTTCACGCTGCTGCTGGCGCTGCCGCTGCTGGGTGAGCGCGCGCAGGCGCGCCAGTGGCTGGGTGTGGGCGTGGCGCTGGTCGGGCTGGTGTTGATCGCCGCCGCGCACGGCGAAGGCCCGGGGCAGATGACGCTGGCCGGCTTCGTGCTCACGCTCTCGGCCGCGTTCATGTGGGCGGTGTCCAACCTGGTGGCGCGCCGCGCCAGCCAGCTCGCGCGCTACGAACCGTTTCCCTTCGTGGTCTGGAGCAGCCTGTTTCCCATCGTGCCGTTCGCGCTGATCGCGCTCGCCTTCGATGGCCCGACACAGGTGGCGAATCAGCTCGCGGGCATGGACGCGCGCGCGTGGTTTGCGGTGCTCTACCTCGCACTCGGCGCCACGCTGCTGGCCTACAGCCTGTGGACGCGCCTGCTGCAACGCCACGCCGCCACGCGCGTCACGCCGTTCTCGCTGCTGGTGCCGGTGGTCGGCCTGTGGGCGGCGTGGGCCGCGTTCGGGGAGATGCCGGTGCTGTGGCAGTGGGTGGGGGCGGGAGCGGTGTTGTTGGGGTTGGTGGTCAACCAGCTGGGTGGGCGGCGGTAACCGCTGGCAACAAGCGCTCACATGTGTGCGTGCGGTGGGCGCATATGCTGCCCGGCGGTCTCCGCTTCCTCGTCGATCCCCATGCCGTCCATCAGCCGTCCTTCGCCCACAGCGCCTGTCCCTGCCGCCCCCTCACGCTCTCGCACCGCGTGTGCGCATGCTCTGTTGCTGCTGTTCGCCGCCGTGGCCGCGGGCTGCGGCGGTGGCGGCGGCGGTGAAGGCGCGGCGCCCGTGGCGGGCGCTCCACCGTCCGGCACGCCGGCGCCTGCACCGGCCCCCACCCCGCCCGATGGCAGCCCCGCTGCGGGCCACGCCGGTGGTTGCGCGGTGCCAGCGGCCGGGCAGGCCGCCAGCGTCGCGTCGCCCACCACGGTGATCGGCAATGGCACGCCGGCCAGTTGCACATCGGCGGCGGTGGTGAACGCGGTGGCGCAGGGCGGGGTCATCACCTTCAACTGCGGGGCAGATCCGGTCACGATCACCATGGCGCAGACCGCAAAGGTGTTCAACAACCGGCCCGACGTGGTGCTCGACGGCGGTGGCAAGGTGACGCTGAGTGGCGGTGGCGCGGTGCGCATCCTGTACCAGAACACCTGCGACCCGAACCAGGTGTGGACCAGCGCGCAATGCCATCTGCAGACCACGCCGCGGCTCACCGTGCAGAACATCACCATGGTCGACGGCAATTCCATCGGGCAAAGCTACGGCCTGCCCAACGAGGTGTACGGCGGCGGCGCCATTTTTGTACGCGGTGGCCAGTTCAAGATCGCCAACAGCCGCTTCTTCCGCAACCGCTGTGACGGCACCGGGCCCGACGTGGGCGGCGCAGCCGTGCGGGCCTTCGGCACGGAGGGCCCCGTGTACGTGAGCGGCAGCACCTTTGGCGGCGCCGCCGGCTATGGCAACACCTGCAGCAACGGCGGTGGGCTGAGCGGCCTGGGTGCTTCCTTCAGCGTCTACAACAGCCTGTTCACGCACAACACGGCGGTGGGCATCGGCGCCAACCCGGCGCGCGCCGGCACGCCGGGCGGCGGCAGCGGCGGTGCCATCTACCAGGACGGCAACACCTTCAACCTGAGCATGTGCGGCACGCGGATGCAGAGCAACACCGCCAACGAAGGCGGTGGCGCCTTGTTCTACGTGAGCAACGACCGCAGCGGCACGATGTCCATCACCGATTCGGTGCTGCAAGGCAACCCGAGCGGCCAGTTCGAGACGGCGGGCCTGCCGGGCATCTTCGTGCTCGCGGCGCCGGGTCAGCCGGTGGTGACGAGGTCGACGATCTCGCCCTGAAACAGAAAGCCGTCCGAGCCCGGCTCAGGTGCGTGCCACCTCGCCACCAAGACGGAAGAAGCCCACCGCTTCGGCCAGCCGCGCGGCCTGTGTGCGCAGGCTCTCGGCAGCGGCTGCGCTTTCTTCCACCAGGGCCGCGTTCTGCTGGGTGGCGTAGTCGAGTTGCGTGATGGCGGTATTGACCTGACCGATGCCGTTGGTTTGCTCCGCGGTGGCGGCGCCGATCTCGGCGATCAGGTCGGTCACCCGGCGCACCTGCCCGACGATGTCGTCCATCGCGGTGCGTGCGTCGCCCACCAGGCGTGAGCCGGCGTCCACCTTGTCCACGCTGGCGCCGATCAGGCCCTTGATCTCCTTGGCCGCCTCGGCGCTGCGTTGCGCCAGGTTGCGCACCTCGCCCGCGACCACCGCGAAGCCGCGGCCTTGCTCGCCAGCGCGCGCGGCTTCCACCGCGGCGTTGGGCGGACGAGAAAGAGATCCGCAAGACCAGCAAGCGCTGAGCCCGGAGCACGCCATGAACCACACCCTCCACAGCGACACCAAGCTGCTGTCCCGCCGCGGCGACGTCATGCCGCCCAACCGCGCCAAGGTGATGCGCGAAACCTCGCAGAGCCTGGCGGCCGACGTGTTCGCCCAACTGGGCGAGCAGCTCGCGCTCGACCGATCGCTCGCGCCGCAATTGCGCGGTGCGTCGCCCGCCGGTGGCGCGGGTGCGGCCGGTGGCCAGACGGCCCCCCAGCCGGAAGTCACCATCCTGCGTTGAGCGGCCGCGGGCAGGCCTGTATGCGCGCCCGCTGGCCCGCCCACCCCTGGCGCGGCCTGCTGTCAGCAGCGGCCGCGCTGGCGCTTGCGCTGCCGGCTGTGGCGGCGCAGCCCTGGCGCCAGCAACTGGTGGCCGGTGCCACACCCGAGCGCCCGGTGCCGGTGCTGCGGCGCGAGGCACAAAGCGCGGCACAAAGCGAGTCGCATGGCGAGTCGCATGGCGAGGCACAGCCCCGCGTGGTCGTCATCGTCGGCTCCGGCTGTGCCGGCATGGGGCCCATGGCCAACGACTACTTTCGTGGGCTCGAACGGGCTCAGGTGTGGGTCCTGCACAAACCGCACACCCGGCCCTGGGTGCGCCGTGACGCGGGCGATTGCGATGCCGGCTTCGTGCGCGAGGATCGCCACAGCCGCTGGCAGGCCGATGCCCTGCACGCGCTGGCAGCCTTGCGCAGCGCCGAGCCCGAGCGCCCGACCTGGCTGGTGGGCATCTCCGAAGGCGCCGATCTGCTGCCCGCGCTGGGCCGCGCGCTCGGCGCCTCGCTGCAAGGTCTGGTCCTGTTGTCCGCCAGCGGGCTCGACCCGGCCGACACCGTGCGGCTGCAGGCGCAGCGCCTGGGGCGCAGCGATGTCTGGGACGCCATCCGGCAGGCTGCGCAAAGCGGCCGGCCCGACACCGACGTCGAACAGGGCCGCAGCCTCGGCCACTGGCGCGACCTTCTGGCCTGGCGCCTGTTCGATGACCTCACGCGGGAGGCATGGACCGTGTGGCACTGGTGGGGCGACGCCGACGCGCTGATTCCGGCCGAGGCCCAGGCGCGTTTCGTGCGCGAGGCCACCGGGCGCGCATTGCGCTTGTGCACGCAACGCTGGCCCGGTGCCGATCATGGTTTGCACAGCGCGGCAACGGGCGCCCTGCAGCCTGTGCTGTGGCAGCGCCTGCTGGCCAACACCGGTTCGCCCGGCTGCCCGGCGCCCTAGTTCGACGCGGACGGCCCTGCGTCCACCGCCTTCGGCAACTCCAGGAAGAAGGTGCAGCCCTCGCCCGGTGCGGTTTCGCACCACAGACGGCCGTCGTGGCGCTGCACGATGCGGTGCGCTAGGGCCAGGCCCATGCCGATGCCCTCGTAGTCCATCGAGTGGTGCTGGCGCTGGAACATCAGGAACAGGTTGCGCGCCTTGGCAAGGTCGAAGCCGACGCCGTTGTCGCGCACGAACAGCGTCACGCGATCGCCCGCTGTCGGCAACTGGCCGATCTCGATGCGCGCCTGCGGCACGCGGCGCGTGAACTTGGCGGCGTTGTCGAGCAGCTTGCCCAGCACCTCGGCCAGCAGGATCGGGTCGCCGCTGACCATCGGCAGGTCGGGGTCGATCACCCATTCGATCTCCCGCGGGGTGACCTCCGCGCGCAGGTGGCTCACCAGGCCCTGCACCAGCGGCGCGAGCGAGACCGGCACCGGGTCGATGCGCACGCGGCCCAGGCGGGTGAACTCCAGCAGACCGTCGATCATGAGTCCCATGCGCCGCGCCGCGGTCGCGATCGCGGACTGGTATTGCAGCAACTCGTGGCGCGCCTCGGGTTCGAGTTCTTCCTGGGTGAGCGTCACGTACTGGCTGATGTGGCGCAGCGGCGCGCGCAGATCGTGCGCCACGGTGTAGGAGAAGGCGTCGAGGTCGCGGTGCGCCTCGTCGAGCTGGGCCGTGCGCTCTTTCACCTGGCGCTCCAGCGCCTGGTTGAGCTGTGCCGTCACATCGGCCAGGCGCTTGCTCTCGGTGAGGTCGCGCACGATCATCGACACGCCCTGCAACTGCTCGCGCTCGTCGCGCAGCGCGGTGAGCATGGCCTGCGACCAGAAGCGCGTGCCATCGCGGCGCCGGCTCCAGCCCTGCTGTTCTGCGTGGCCGGTCTCGAAGCAGCGGTCGAGCAGGACCTGCGCGTCCAGCGTGTCCGGTTCGTTGCTCGCGCCGCCGTCGGCCTGGAACAGCGCATCCAGCGCGCGGCCCAGGATCTGCCCGCGCTCGAAGCCGAACAGGCGTTGCGCGCTGTCGGTCCAGTCGCTGACGGCACCGTTGGCGTCGATGAAGAAAATGCCGTGGTCGCGGATCGCGCGCGACATGAGCCGGAAGCGCTGCTCGCTGGCGTAGAGCTCGGCGCTGCGTTGCGCCACGCGCTCTTCGAGGTCGAGGTTGGCGTTGAAGACGAAGTCCTCGGTGCGGCGCCGCTCGGTGATGTCGATCAGCTCGATGAAGAAGCCCAGGGTCTGACCGTCCTGCAGATCGGGCAGGTAGTGCACCTCGTGGTAGCGCATCAGCCCATCGGCGTCGGGGCGCTCGGCCTCGTGGCTGATCGTCTCGCCGTTGAGTGCGCGCGCCACGCGCGGCAACACCTCTGGCAGCACCTCGGGCAGCAGCACGCGCCCGAGTTCGACACCGATTACCTCATCGGGCGTGAGCCCGTAGCCCTCGGCATAGGACTTGTTGCAGAAGCGGCAGACCAGATCCTTGTCGTAGTAGGCCAGGCGCGAGGGCGTGCGGTCGGTGATGCTTTGCAGCAGGCGCAGCCGTGCCACGATCTGGTGCTCGACCTGCTCGCGCGCACTCACGTCCACCGCCACACTGCGCGATTGCACGAAGCGCCCGCTGGCGTCGCGCACCGCATGGGAGATCAGCTCGACGGTGAAGAAGCCCCCGTCCTTGCCGAACAGGCGCAGGTGCAGTGGCGCCGCGCGCCCGCTGGATTGCAGCTCGTGCAGGTGATCGCGCAGCAACTGCAGATCGCTCTCCTCGCCCAGGCGCGCCAGCGTGGGAAAGTCGGCCCAGCCGGCGTGGCCGGCAAGGCGTTCGAGCTCGGCCCGGTCGCGTCCGAGCCAGTCGAGCAGCGTGTCGTTGATGGCGCGCACACGCAAGCCGGTGTCCAGCGCGAGCAAACCGCATGGCGCGTTCTGTCCGAGCGCGCGCACCGCCTCGTCTGCACCGTTGTCGGCGCCCGCGCCAACCGGTCCCTGGGTCGCTGTGGTCATGCCTTGCCCCCTGATGCACCGCCCGACGAGCGCGGCGGGTGTGTTGCCGGGGCAGCGTCCCCGGTGCGCTGCACTCTAGCCTTGCCGGCGGCATTGCGCCAGCACCCCGTGGGATTGCGCGCACTCGCAGGGTTCGAAGCGGCGCTGCGGGTGTGCACTGCGGCACGCTGCTCGCCATGGTGTCTTGCCCCTGTCCCGATCGTGGTTGTGGGCATTGCGGCTGCTCCCTTACAGTCGAGAGCGCCCGCAACGGACCGATAGGGGGCGCCGGTCAGGGAGAAGGAGCTCGCCAGGCATGGCGCAACACCGTGGTCGTTCGGTGAGGTTATGGCTACCGCTGCTGCCGGCCGCTGCCGCCGTGCTGCTGCTGGCGCTGGTGATCTGGCTGGTCGAGCGCACCGTCGGTGATGAACTCGAACGCCGCGCCGAGCAGCGGGTGGAGCAGGCATCGGCGGTCTATGCGGATCAGGTCTCGCGTGTGCTGGCCCGCCGCGCCGCCGAGCTGAGCCTCATCGCCGCCATGCCCGCGCTGGGCATGGACCTTGTTGCGCTGCGGCAGCAGCTTGACAACCTCAAGCGCAGCTCGCCCGCGTACGTGTGGGTGGGCATCACCGACATGCAGGGCAGTGTCGTGGCCGGCAGCGACGGCATGCTCGAGGGGCGCAACATCGCCCAGCGCCCGGTCTTCCTGGAGGGCAGCCGAGGCCTGTGGTTCGGCAGCCTGCATCCGCCGCGTGCCCTGGTGGAGCCCTTGCGTGAGCGGCAGTTGCCGGTGCCGGACGAACTGGCCGACATCGCCATGCCTTACCGCGACCCGCAAGGGCAATCCGCGGGTGTGTTGGCCGCGCACCTGGACGCGGCGTTCTTCGAAGGGCTGCGTGCCGGCGTGGTGGGGCCACCCGCCACGCAGCGGGGCCTGCAGATCGAGCTCGGCGGCGCCGGGGGCGAACGGTTGCTGGGCGAGCGCGCACCGGTGACACCCGAGCAATGGAGCGCGCTCATGGCGGCCGCCCCGGGCATGCCACACATCGTCAACAGCACCGCCGGTGACACCCTGCTCATGGTGCGAACCGCGGTCGTGCCCGCGGATTCACGCCTGCGCACCGACTGGCACGTGGTGGCCTGGCAGCCGCTGGCCCTGGCCCTGGCACTGGCGCCCGTGCGCGACGTGCAGCGCAGCATCCTGTGGGCCGGTGGCATCACCGCCTTGCTGCTCGGTCTGGCGGGCTTCTGGCTGTCGCGGCGCCTGGCGCGCCCCTACAGTGAGGTGCTGGACGCCGTGGCCGAACAGCTCGACGCCCAGCGCGACACGGCGCCCGGCGCCGTGCTGCGCGTGATTGCCGAACAGATGCGCCGCCTGCCGGCGCGCGGCGGTGGGTCGCGCAGCGAGCAACTGCTGGCGGAGGTGCTGCTTGATGCGAGCCGCCTGCAGGCCGTGCTCGATCACCTGCCGGCACCGGTGTATCTGGTGGACATGGGTTATCGCGTCTTGTACTGGAACCGCGCGGCCGAGACCATGTTCGGCTGGGGCGCGGCCGAGGTCGAAGGCCGCCATGTCGACGAGATCTTCCAGGACAAGGTGCCCGACGGTGTGCGCCAGGCGCTTCGACGCGAGATGGCGCTGGACAACAACCCTCGCAGCTTCGAGGGGCACATGCTGCGCCGCGACGGCAGCGATGTCTGGGGCGAGTGGCGCCTGAGCAAGCTGTTGGGCACCGACGGTGAGCCGGTGGGTGTGCTGGCGCAGGTGCGCGATCTCACGGCCGAGCGTGTGGGTGAGCAGCGCCTGCGCGAGCAAGGCGAAGTGCTGTCTGCCGTCATCAACGCCGCCAGCGATGTCGTCATCAGCGTGGACATGGGTGGGCGCATCACGCTGTTCAACCCCGCGGCGTCGCGCATCTTCGGGCACAGCGCCGAGCGCATGGTCGGCCAGCCGCTGGATGCGCTGCTGCCGCCGGGCCATCGCGGCGCGCACCTCGGGATGATGCAGCGCTTCGCCGATTCGAGCACCACGACCCGTCGCATGGGCTTCGGCCGCGTCAAGGGCGTGCGTGCCGACGGCACCGAGCTCGAACTGGAGGCCTCGATTTCGCAGATCACCGTGCGCGGCCACAAGCTGCTGACCGCCATCCTGCGCGACGTGAGCGAGCGGGTGCGCGCCGAGCAGGCGCTGGCGCGCTACCAGGTGGAGCTGTCCGAGCTCACGCAGCGCCTGCTGCACCAGGAGCAGGTCACCACGCGCGATCTGGCACAGACCCTGCACGACCAGCTCGGCCAGACCCTCGGGGCCATCCGGTTGTCGTTCGATGCCCTGGGCAACCTGACGCGCGATCAGATCCCGCCCAAGGCGCTGGAACGCGCGCGCATCGTGGGCCAGCAGATCGACCAGGCCATTGCCGAGGTGCGCCAGGCGCTCGTCAGGCTGCGCCCGCCGCTGCTCGAATCGGCCGGCCTCGTGGCCGCGCTGGACAACGAGATCCGCCAGCGCGCGCCGGAGGCCGATCCGGTGCGCATCGAGCTCGTGAGCGATGCCCGGACCAGCGAACAGCGCTGGTCCGAGGACGTGGAGTACGCCGCCTTCATGGTGGCGCGCGAAGCGATCGCCAACGCGCTGGAACACGCGCACTGCCGCCAGGTGCGTGTGCGCGTGCAGGGCGATGCCGAGCGACTGCGGCTGGACATCGGCGACGACGGCATCGGCTTGCCCGATGACGCGTTGCACGGCCGCCCGGGCCACCTGGGCATGGTGGGCATGCGCGAGCGCGCGCTGGCCATCGGCGCGCGGCTGCAGGCGCGCACCCGCAGCGAAGGCGGGGCTTTGATCACGCTGACCTGGGCCACGCGGCCCGACAGCCACTTCGGCGCGCTCGAAGCGGCGGGCGAATCGAGCACGCAGTACTGAACGATCACCCCGATACGAAGAAGAAAGGAGCCCCCTGACCATGAGCGACATCTACCTCGTCGATGACCACGCCATGATGCGCGACGGCCTGCGTGCCGTGCTCGAAGACGCCGGCCACCGTGTGGTGGGCGAGTCCGACAACCCCACCGGGGCGCTGGCCGACATCGCCCGCCTGGCGCCCGCGGTGTTGCTGCTGGACCTGCAGCTCGGCCAGCGATCGGGCTTCGAGCTGCTGGAGCAACTCGTCAAGCGCAAGCTGTCCACGCGCGTGGTCATGCTCACCATGTCGGCTCAGCCGCGCCACGTGGCCGAGGCCATGCGCCTGGGCGCACACGGCTACGTGCTCAAGGGATCGCCCGCACGCGAGGTGTTGCAGGCGGTGGAAGCGGTGGTCGCGGGGCGCAAACACCTGGGCGGCGAGGTGGCCGAACTCGCGGTGCAGGGGCTCACCCAGGGTGGCGAGTCGGGTGGCATCGAATCGCTTTCGGTGCGCGAACGCCAGGTGATCCAGCTCGTGGTGCAGGGCCATACCAGTGTGGCCATTGGCGAGCAGTTGCACCTGTCGCCCAAGACGGTGGAGAGTTATCGCAGCCGCCTGATGGCCAAACTCGGCGTGAGTGACCTGCCCGCTTTGGTACGTCTGGCCATTCGCGAAGGCCTGATCAGCGCCGACGACCTCTAGACGCCGGCAACGGGCGCCGATCCCGTACACCCCGGGTCCAGCTTTCCCGGCATCGCCGCGGTGCGTGCGATCGCACCATCGGTCTCCATGTTTGCGGAGACCTTCATGCCCCCCCGTTTCGACAGCGAGCCCCGGATCGACCCGGTGGACGTGCTGGTGGTCAGCGCGCGCGGCCACAGCGTGTCCACTGTGCGCGAGGTGCTTTCGCGTTGGCCGGTGCAGGTGCGTGTGCGCTGGACCAGCGACCCGATGGACGCGCTGCGCCTGGCCCTGGCCGAGCCGCCGTCGCTGGCGATCGTGGACGCCCGACTGGAACGCTCCGGTGGCCGTGCGCTGATCGGGCAACTGGCGCGCTGGCGCCCCGAGCTGGAGGTGTTCGCATTCGAGGACCCGCAGGTCGATGGCCCCTCGGGCGCGCCCAGCGTCTGGCATTGGCGTGAGCTGCCGACGGTGCTGCGCTGGTGGGCCACGCGCCACCTGCCCGGCGAAGAAACGCCCCCTGCGTCGGGGAGCGGCCGGTGAGCGCGGTGCCCGGTGTGGTGGACGTCACCCAGGCCATCGAGGCGCGGCGCCAGCGTGCCATCGAACAACTGGGCCTGGCCAACCTGCCGGATGACCCGGTGCTCGAAGGCTTGGTGCGGTTGGCGGCGCGCACGCTGCGGTGCCCTGTCGCCATGGTCAACGTGGTGGGTGCCGACAGCGCCTGGTCGATCGCCAGCACCGAGACCGAGCGACCCTGGATGCCACGCGAGGTGGCGTTCTGTTCCACCGTCACCGACCAGCGCCGTGCACTCGTGGTGCACGATTTGCGCAGCGATGCGCGTTTCGCGCGCCACCCGCTCGTGGCCGGCGAGCCCCACATCCGCTTCTACGCCGGCCTGCCGATCGGCGATGCCGACCACACGCTGGGCACGCTGTGTGTGCTCGACACCGCGCCGCGCGACATCGACAGCGCGGCCCGCGAGGCGCTGGAGGACCTGGCCCGCATGGCCTCGCACTGGCTTGCGAACCGGCGCGAGCGGCTCGATCGCATCGAGCTGGAGGCGCGTCAGCGCGAGCGGCTGCACGCGCTGGTGGCGCTGCGCACCGCCGAGCTGGAGCGCGCGCGCGAAGCGGCCGAAGCCGCCAGCGCCGCCAAGAGCGCCTTTCTGGCCACCATGAGCCACGAGATCCGCACACCCATGAACGGCGTGGTCGGTCTGATCGAACTCATGGATCGCAGTGGACTGCCTGCACAGCAACAGGAACTCATGCACGCCGCGCGCGAGTCGGCACACACCCTGCTCGGCCTGATCGATGACATCCTGGATTTCTCCAAGATCGAATCGGGCCACTTGCAACTGGAGGACAAGCCGTTCGACCTGCGTCGCCTTGTCGAAAGCACGGTCGACGCCTGGCTCGGCAGCGCCTGCCAGCAGCGTGTGTCGCTGCATGTGTTCGTTGCGCCCGGCCTGCCCCAGGCGGTGTTGGGCGATGCGGCGCGGCTGCGTCAGGTGGTGGCCAACCTGCTCGGCAACGCGATCAAGTTCAGCGGCGGGCGCGCGGCGGGCGGACAGGTTTCGCTTCGCGCCTTCTCACATCAGGGCGCACTGGCCATTGAGGTGCGCGACGACGGCGTGGGCATGTCGCAGGAGGCCATCGGGCGTCTGTTCCGTCCCTTCGAGCAGGCCGAGGCGAGTACCACACGCCGCTTTGGTGGCACCGGGCTCGGGCTGGCGATCTCCTACCGCCTGGTACAGGCCATGGACGGGCGCATCGACGTGACGTCGGCGCCACAGGCCGGCGCCTGTTTCACGCTGCACCTGCCGCTGCGGCCCGCATCCGCGGTTCACGCAGAGCCGGTTGGCCCCGAGGCCGATGGTCTGGTGGGGGCGGTATGCACCTGGCGCGGCCAGCACCCCGTCGGCCTGGGCGACTGGCGCAGCTATCTGCTGGCCGCCGGTGCCGAGGTGCGCGTGTGCGAAGCCGTGCCCGAGGAGCCCGGCACGCTGGGGCAATGGCATGTCGAACGCGGCGCGGCGCGCGGCCGTGTGGCGCTGCGGCCCGGCCCGCAGCGCGGTGCACGCACCGACGAGCGCGGCCTGCTCTGGCTCGACGCCGACGCGCTGCACCGCAGTGCCCTGCTGCAAGCCCTGTGCCGCGCGCTCGAACCCACCAGCGGCACCGCCGTTGCGCTGCCTGAGCCGGCGCCCGCGCCCTGGGGCCGGCCGTCGGCGATGGCGCCCGTGCTCGTGGCCGAGGACAACCCCGTCAACCGGTTGGTGATCGGCCGCCAGTTGCAGCGCCTGGGTGTGCCCGCGGTCATCGTCGACGACGGTGACGCCGCGCTGGCGCGCTGGCGCGGTGCCGAAGCGCGTTTCAGCCTGCTGCTGACGGATCTGCACATGCCCGGACTCGACGGCGAGGCCCTGTGTGCCGCAATCCGCGCCGAAGAAATGGCCGGACGGCGCCTGCCCATCATCGCGCTCACCGCCAACGCGGTGCGCGGCGAGGTCGAGCGCGCCATCGCCGCCGGCATGGACGACTACCTCACCAAGCCGGTGCCGTTGCAGCGCCTGGCCGCCGCGCTGCAACGCTGGCTGCCGCTGGCGCCCCTGGCCGCGGACGAGCCGTTGCCGGACCAGGACGACTTCGACCCCGGGGCCCTGGCCCGCGCGATCGGCCACGACCCCGAGGACCAGGCCGAGGTGCGCCGCACCTACCTGCACACGCTGTCGCTGGCCGAGCGCGAATGGCGCGACGCCCTGGACCAGGGGGACTGGCAGCGCGCCGGGTTGGCCGCGCACCGCGTCAAATCGTCCTCGCACGCGGTCGGCGCCCACGGCCTGGGCCGCTTGCTCGATGCCTTCGAGCGCGCGGCGCGCGCGGTCGGCACCGGCGCGCAGGGCGAGCATCTGGCCGCGCATCTCCCGGTCTTGGACGCGGCGCTGGCACATGTGCGCCAGTCGCTGGCCGGGCCCGGGCCATCCGGTTGATCGGGACGCCCCGTCGTCTGCGATCCAGCTTTCCCCGCACAAGTGACCCACGGCATCGCCGAAAGCCTCAACAGCCACCTCAACGCCGGAGCCCTCCATGCGCAACAACGGACCCGTCACCCAACGCGAATACCCCTTGCAGCCCGGCCAGACGCTGGTCTCGACCACCGACCTCAAGAGCCGCATCGTCTACTGCAATCCCTCGTTCATCGAGGTCAGCGGCTATGAGCGTGAAGAGCTCATCGGCCAGCCGCACAACATGATCCGTCACCCCGACATGCCGCAGGAGGCGTTTCGCGACATGTGGGCCACCATCCAGTCGGGCCAGCCCTGGTCGGGGCTGGTGAAGAACCGGCGCAAGAACGGCGATCACTACTGGGTTCAGGCCAACGTGACGCCGGTGCTGGACGGCGGACGCATCACGGGCTTCATGTCGGTGCGCACCGTGCCCACGCGCGAGCAGGTGCAACAGGCCGAGGCGCTGTATGCCCGCATGCGCGAGGAGGCTGGCGCCGGCCGGCGCGAGCACGTGCTGGCCGCCGGCACGCTGCTGCGCCTGACGCCGCTGGCGCGCGCGGCCCGTGCGGTACGCGCACTGTTTGCACAGCACACCTTGTTGTGGCTGCTGGCCATGGGCGCCGGGGGTGCGGTGCTGGGGTCCTACCTGCCCAGCCATGCGCTGGCCATCGGCCTGACGAGTGCGGTGGCGCTGACTGCCGGCTGGCTGTTGCAACGTCGCGGTGCAGCGCCGCTGGGCCGCGTGCTCGACTCTGCCAACCGCCTGGCCGCGGGCGACCTGGCCACCCGCCGCACCGAGTCCGGTGCCGGCATGGTGGGGCGGATCCACCGTGGCCTCACGCAGCTCAACGTGAACCTGCAGGCCGTGGTGAGCGACGTGCGCACCCAGGTCGATGGCATCCACAACGCGTCGCGCGAGATCAGTGCCGGCAGCGCCGACCTGAGCGCACGCACCGAAGCGCAGGCCGGCAACCTGCAGCAGACGGCGGCCTCGCTGGAGCAGATCACCGCCACCATCAAGGCCAACGCGGACGCTGCGCAACGCGCGGCCACACTCGCCGCGTCGGCGCGCGAACTCGCCGAGCGAGGCGGCGCGGCGGTGCAATCGGTGGCCCAGCGGATGGCCGACATCCAGGCCGCCAGCCAGCGCATCAACGACATCGTGGGGGTGATCGACGGCATCTCCTTCCAGACCAACCTGCTGGCGCTCAACGCGGCGGTGGAGGCCGCGCGTGCCGGCGAGCACGGCCGCGGCTTCGCGGTGGTGGCCGGCGAGGTGCGCTCGCTGGCAGCACGCGCACGCGAATCGGCCAAGGAGATCAAGACGCTCATCACGGCCTCGGAGCAGCAGGTGCTGGCCGGTGCAAAGCTGGTGAGCGACACCCAGGCCACGGTGCAGGAGACGGCGGGTTCGATCGGCCGTGTGAGTGCGCTGGTGGCCGAGATCAGCGCTGCCTCGGCCGAGCAGTCCTCGGGCGTGGCGCAGGTGAACGCCGCCGTGGCGCAGCTCGACAGCCTCACGCAGCAGAACGCGGCCATGGTCGAGCAACTCTCGGCGTCGGCGGCCTCGCTGTCCACGCAGGCCGGCACGGTCACCGAGTCGGTTCGCGTCTTCAAGCTCTGACGTCATGGCCTGGCGCCTCGGTCGGCTGCATGGTTTGTGGGTGCTGGGCACGCTGCTGCTCGGCGCCTTGCTGACCACGCTTGCCGTGCTGCAGCGCGAACGCGACAACGCCGCGTTCGTGCAGGCGCGCTTCGAGGCCGAGTCGCGCGAGCTGGCCGACGCCATCGTCGCCCGCTTCGGCCTGTACGAGTACGGCTTGCGCGGCGCGCGCGGCGTGATCCAGAACGCCGGCGAGCGTGGCGTGTCGGTGCCTGCGTTTCGCCGCTACCTGCTCTCGCGCGACCTGGCGCGCGAGTTCCCGGGCGCACGCGGCTTCGGCTTCATCCACCGCTGGCCCGCCGGCGCGTCACGCGGCGACGTGCGCGAGATCGCGCCGCACGATGGCGAGCGCTTCGTCATCGAGTTGGTCGAACCGATCGAGACCAACCGCGAAGCGGTGGGCCTGGACATCGCGAGCGAACCCTCGCGGCGCATGGCCGCGCTGGCGGCGGTGCGCAGCGGCCGTGCCACGATGACGGCGCCGATCACCCTGGTGCAGGCGCAGCGGGCCCATCAGCGCGGCTTTCTTGCGCTGTTGCCGGTGTTCCGGCCCGACCTGCCGACCGACACCCCGGCGGCTCGCGAGACTGCGGCTTTCGGTTGGGCCTATGCGCCGCTGGTCACCGACGAAGTGCTGGCGGGCCTGCCATTGCGCGTGACCCACATCGCCCTCACGCTGACCGACATCACCGAGACGGAACACGCCACCGAGTTCTTCAGCACGCTGGCGCTGGGCGAGGCACCGAATGCCGACGCCCTGCGACAGGCCTTGCTGCGCGTTCCTTTCGGACGCACGTGGTCCATACAGACCGAAGCGCGGCCGGGCTACGCGGCGCAGTTCGGTCTGCTGGCTCCCGGCGTGGTGGCCTGGACCGGCGCGCTCGTCACGGCACTGCTCGCCGCGCTGCATTGGGTGTGGCTGGCGCTGCGCTGGCGGCAGCGGCAGGCGGCCCGGCGGCAGGCGGCCGAGCGCGAAGACCATGAGCGGCGTTTGCTCGAGCTCAACGCCGGACTGGAGGAGCGTGTGCGCGAGCGCACCCGGTCGCTGGCCGATGTGGAGCGATTCCTGCGCACCGTGCTCGACGCGGTGCCCTCGATGATCAGCTACTGGGACCGCGCACAGATCAACCGCACCGCCAACCGCGCCAACCTGGCCTGGCGGCTGCCGCAAGGCGGCACGCTGGTGGGCCGCAGCGCGCGCGAGGTGGTGGGTGAGGCCACCTACGCCCTGCTGCGCCCGCACATCGAGGCAGTGCTGCGTGGCGAGCCGAGGTCCTTTGAGCTCACCATGCCCAACCCCTCCACGGGCGAAGCGCGCGAGTTGCACATGCGCTACCTGCCCGACCTGCGCGACGGCCAGGTGCAGGGCTACTACGCGGTGCTCGACGACGTGACCGAGATCAACCGCAGCCGGCGCGCCCTGGAGGCCATGCTCGACGTGCAGGCCACCGAACGCGCGCGGCTGCAGAGCATCATGCAGGGAACCAACGTCGGTACCTGGGAATGGAACATCCAGACCGGCGAGTGCCGCTTCAATGAGCGCTGGGCCGAGATGATCGGACACGACTACGACGTGTTGCGCCCGGTGACCTCGCAGGCCTGGGTGAACAACGTCCACCCCGAGGACCTGGAGCGCTCGAATTCGCAGTTGCTGCGTCACATCGCCGGCGAGCTGGCCTTCTACGAATGCGAGGTGCGCATGCGCCACGCGGACGGCCATTGGGTGTGGGTACTCAACCGCGGCCAGCTGCGCACGCGCACCGCGTATGGCCAGCCCGAGTGGATGTACGGCACGCAGCTCGACATCAGCGCGAGCAAGGCCATCGAACACGATCTGCGCGAAGCCAAGCGCGCGGCCGAGGCCGCCAGCCAGAGCAAGAGCGCGTTCCTGGCCAATATGAGCCACGAGATCCGCACACCGCTCAACGCGGTGCTGGGGGTGACGCACCTGCTGGCCGACAGCGCGCTTGATGACGACCAGCGCGACTTGCTCGACAAAGCGCGCGCTGCCGGGCGTTCGTTGCTGGGCATCGTCAACGACGTGCTCGATCTCGCCAAGATCGAGGCCGGGGAGATGCACCTGAGCGACGAGCCTTTTGCACTGTGCGAATTGCTGCGCGAGGTGGAATCGGTGTACGCGGTGCAGGCCAACGACAAGGGCCTGGTACTGACGCTGCACATCGATGAGAACCTCCCGCCGGCCCTGATGGGTGACGCGCTGCGCTTGCGCCAGGTGCTGGTCAACCTCGTGGGCAATGCACTGAAGTTCACCCATGCAGGTGCGGTGCACATCTCGGCCACCCGGCAGGGCAGCGCCGCCGCGCCCCGCCTGTGCCTCGCGGTGCGCGACAGCGGCATCGGCATCACGCCCGAGCAGCAGGCGCGTCTGTTCCAGCCGTTTTCACAGGCCGACGAAACGACCACGCGCCGCTTCGGTGGCACCGGGCTGGGCCTGTCCATCGTGCACCGTCTGGTCGGGCTGATGCAGGGCGTGGTCAGCGTGCAGAGCGAACCCGGGCAGGGCAGCGAGTTCCGCGTCGACTTGCCGCTGCGCGTGGCGGACCCCGCTCGGCTGCCGACCTCGGCCAGCGTGCCACTGTCGGCACAGGGCCTTGCGGGTCTGCGCGTGCTGCTGGTCGACGACAGCGAGGTCAATCTGGAAATTGCGCGCCGCATGATCGAACGTGAAGGTGCGCGGGTGCACACCTGCGGCGACGGCGCACAGGCCCTGGCCTGGCTGTACCGCACGCCCGCCGCGGTGGACGTGGTGCTCATGGACGTGCAGATGCCGGTGATGGATGGCCTCGACGCCACGCGCCGCTTGCGCGCCGATGCCGCCTTCGCGCGCCTGCCGGTCATCGCGCTGACCGCAGGTGCCTTGTCCGACGAGCGCCAGCGCGCACTGGATGCGGGTTTCGACGATTTCGTCGCCAAGCCGATCGATCCGCCCGAACTGAACCGGGCCCTGTACCGTGCCCGGCGGGGGCGGCAGCTGCAGGCGCTGCCAGAGGCCGCGCCGATACCGCGCGTTCCCGCCTCCAACAGCGATCTGCCGGCGGACTGGCCGCGCGTGCCGGGGGTGGACCCCGCCAGCGCGCACCGCCAGCTGGGGGGCGATGCGGCGTTGTTCCGGCGCGTGCTGACGCGTTTGCTGGCCGAGCGCAACGATTGGACCGCGCTGGCACCCGATGCACCGCGGCAGTGGTGTGCCGATGCCGCACAGGCGGATGCCTGGCGTGCGCGCGCACACCGCTTGCGCGGCAGCGCGGCCATGGTGGGGGCGATGGCCTTGTCGCAGGCGGCCACCGCGCTCGAGACCTTGCTCGGGGCTGCATCGCCAGGGCAGCCCGACGCGCCGGCCGCCGCGCAGGCGCTGCGGACTGTGCAGCGGCACTTTGCCGAACTGCACGCCGCCCCCGAGCCAGACCCGGTGGACAGCCCACCGCCGTCGGAGGCACCCGCCCTGGATCCGTCCGCCGTGCGCGCGGCCTTGCGGCGCCTGGCGGAACAGCTCGACGACAACAATCTGGCGGCAGGTGACCACTTCGAAATGCTGCGGCCCGTGCTCGCCCGACGTCTGGACAGCAACGCGCTGCAGGCCATGGCCACGGCGATCGCCGATCTGAACTTCGCGGTCGCGCGCCAGTGGCTGGACAGCGCGCTCGACGAGACCGCCGGTGAATCGGCGACCTGAACGCGCCGTCGATCCGCGCTGAGTCGCTTCGACGGACTCAGTCGCCCGTTCGCCCGCGCTGCACGCGGCTGGCCAGCCGCTCGATCGCGTCGAGCAGTTCGTCGCCGGTGTTGGGTTTGTAGATGAGCTCGCTCACGCCCGCGCCCGGTGCCTGCTGGCGCAACTCGGCGCTGATGTAGCCGGTGGTGACCGCCACCTCGCGCTGCGGGTGCAGCGCTCGCAGCGCGCGCGCCAGCTCGATGCCGCTCATGCCGGGCATCGAGTAGTCGGTGATGGCCAGGTCGTAGGTCAGCCCCTGGTCGCGCACGGCGCGCAGGGCTTCCACCGGGCTGGTGAACACGTGCGCGGTGTAGCCCGCGCGGCGCAGCAGCCGCAGCATCAGATCGGCGATCAGCTCGTCGTCGTCGACGTACAGGATGCGCGCCTCGCCCTCGCTGCGCGCGCGCACCGCTGCCTCGCCGGTGTCGTCGTCGGCCGCGCCATCGCCGGGCAAGGAGGTGGCGGCACGGAAGTACAGGTCGAACGCCGTGCCCTCGCCTTGGCGGCTTTGCACATGCACCGTGGCCTCGTGGTCGCGCACGATGCCGTGCACCACCGCCAGGCCCAGCCCAGTGCCTTCGCCCGGCGCCTTGGTCGTGAAGAAGGGTTCGAACAGGCGCGCGATGGTCTCCTCGTCCATGCCGACACCGTTGTCGGTCACGGTCAGGCGCACGTTGGTCTCGGGCCAGTCCTCGCGCGCGCCCGATTCCAGCACCACACCGGCCGGTTCCACCGGCGGGGCGCCGGTGTGCGGCTGCAGCCGTATGCCGAGCTGCCCGCGCGAGCGATCGGCCATGGCCTGCCAGGCGTTGGTGCACAGGTTGAGCAGCACCTGCTGCAGCTGCGTCGGGTCGGCCAGCACGGCGGGCGTGTCCGGGTCGCACGCCACGCGCAGTTCCACGCCCTTGGGGATGGTGGCGCGCAGCAGCCGCACCGATTCGTCCACCACCGACTGCAGCGAGATCAGCCGCCGTTGCAGCGGCTGGCGCCGGCTGAAGGCCAGGATGCGCTGCACCAGGTCCTTGGCGCGCGAGCCGGCCTTGAGGATCTCGCCCACGCTCTCCGTGATGAGCGGCTGCCCCTGCGCGTCCTCCATCGCCAGCCGGGCGTTGCCCAGGATGGCGGCCAGGATGTTGTTGAAATCATGCGCGATGCCACCGGCCAGTGTGCCCAGGGCTTCGAGCTTTTGCGACTCGCGCAGTTGCGCTTCCAGCACCAGGCGCCGGTCCTCGGCCTCGCGGCGTGGCGTCAGGTCGAAGTCGATGCAGTAGATCTCGACGCCGCGTTCGGGGTGCTCGGTGATGATCTCGTTGCACTGCACCTCGATCGCGCGCCCGTCCTTGCGCTGCAGCCAGTGCACACCCGAGTTGAGTGTGGTGTTGCCGTCGGGCGAGCGCACGAAGTTGCGGTCGAAGCTGCTGCGCAGCGCAGGCGGGATCACCAGTTCAAGCATGCTGCGCCCGATCGCTTCTTCCGCGCTGTAGCCGTAGAGCTGCTCCGAGCCCCGGTTCCAGTAGCGCACGATCATGTCCGGCCCGTAGGCCTGCACCGCGATGCTGGGAATGCTGTCGAAGATGCGGCGAAAGCGGTCGTCACTGGCCATGTCGAGCGCGCGGGCGCGCACGCTGTCGGTCACGTCGTTGACGAACACGGTCCAGCGCGTGCGCCCGTCGGTCATCGTGCATGGCTTGCCCATGCCGCGCAGCCAGCGCGTCTGGTCGCGGGCATCGGTGATGCGCCACTCGTGCGCCCATGGCAAGGTGTTGCGTACAGCGTCGATGAAGCTGTGGCGCAGCAGCCGCCGTTCCTCGCGCGGCGCCATCAGCCAGATCGCGCCCTCGTCGGCCAGGATGGTGGTGGCGTCCAGGCCCCAGAGGTCGATGCAGCCGTCGCTGACATAGACCAGCTCCCCATGCCCCGCGGGCGTCACGTCGTAGGCCATGAGTGCACCCAGCACAAGCGCCGCCAGCGCGTCCAGCTCGGCGCGTTCCTGCGGGGTGATCACGGGGTTTCGCGGTGCATCCAACCGTTGCTCCGGCGCGACCGGCGGGGCCGGGCGGGAGGGCAAATGTAGACCTTGTGCCGACACAGGGGAACCTTGCCAGGGTGTCGCGCGGGTTTTCCTGTCGCCCGGGCGTGACTTACGCCGCGCCGTGCGCGCCATCGGCGCCGCCCTGCGGTGCCTCCTGCGCGGTGCTGAGCACGGCCAGCGCGAAGATTTGCGCCAGGCCCGCGGAGATGCGGGTACGGATGCTGAAGCGGTTGAGATTCATGGTCTGCCCGGGTTCGAGGACGCCCGCCCGGGTCGGGCGGCGTCGTGGGGTTTGTTTCGTCCGTTGGCGACCCCGCTTGAGGCCGCTGCGGGTAGATCCCGAGGAGCGGCGCTCAATCGGCGCGGCTCAGCGCCTGCAGGGCTTCGGCCTCGGTTCGGTACAGGTGCAAACGCTCACTTTCACCCAGGTGCCCCGCCTGGCGCAGCACCGTCTCCACCGGCAGCTTGATGCCGACCAGGTGCAGCTGAATGCGCCGGTCGTCGAGTTGCTCGCGCACCCGGCCGAAGGCTTCGGCGCCGGTGGCGTCGATCCAGTTGATCGGGTGGGCGATCAGCATCACGGCTTCGGTGTCGGGGTGGGCCTGAAGATGCTCGGCGATGGCGCGCTCGAAGCCGTTGGCGGTGGCGAAGTCCAGCGCGGCGTCCATGCGCAGGGCGTAGAGCCTCGGCGCGATCGGCGCCAGTTGCCACAGGTGCCGGTCGCGCAGGCTGCCGTCGGGGTGCAGGCCGACCTCGATGATGCGCGGGTGCAGCCGCAGGTAGAGGAAGTGGCTCAGCGCCATCACCACGCCGGCGAGCACGCCCCAGTACAGCCGCGGCGCGGCCAGCAGCGTGATGACGAAGGTGCTGGCCGCAATGACCGCCTCCACACGCGACAGGCGCCACAGCCGCGTGAAGCTGCGCGGTTGCAGCAGCCCCCAGATCGGCAGCACCACGATGGCGGCCAGCACCGCCAGCGGCACATGGTGCAGCAGCGGCATGGCCACGAGCAGCGCGACCAGCACCACCGCCACCGAAAACACCGTGGCCCAGCCGGTGCGCGCGCCCGCGTACAGGTTGAGCGCCGAGCGCGAGAACGACGAGCTCGTGGGCATGGCGCCGGTGAAGCCCGCAGCCAGCTTGGCCAGGCCCTGGCCGATCAGGTCCTGGTCCTGGTCCCAGCGCACGCCGCGCCGCCCGTTGTCCACCTTGGCGCTGCTCGCGGTCTCCAGAAAGCTCACCAGGGTGATCATCAGCGTGGGCAGCAGCAGCGCGCTGAAACGCTCCCAGCCCGGCCACGCGGGCAGGTAGGCCGTGGGCAGGCCTTGCGGCAGCGCGCCGATGACGGCGCCGCCCCCGGCCTCGAAGCCGATGGCGCGGCTCACGGCCGCACTGGCCAGCACCACCGCCAGCACCGAGGGCAGGCCCGGGCGCAGCCGGCGCGCCGCCAGCAGCGCGGCCAGCGCCGCGAGGCCGAAGCCCAGGCCCGGCGCGTGCCAGCCTGCGCCCTCGGCGATGGCGTGCCAGCTGCGAAACCCCGTGAGCGCCGGCACCTGCGAGGCGATGATGAGCACCGCCGCCGCCTGCGTGAAGGCCATCAGCACCGGCGCGTTGACGAGGTTGAGCAGCCAGCCGAAGCGCACCGCGCCCAGCAACACCTGCAACGCACCCGACAGCAGCGCCAGCCACACCGCGAGCTGCACCCACTCGGCGCTGCCGGGCGTGGCCAGCGGCGTGAGCGAGGCGCTCACCAGCAGGCAGGTCAGCGCCGTGGGCCCCACCGACAGGCGCGGTGACGCAGAGAACAGCACCGCCACCAAGGCCGGCAGCAGCGCCGCGTAGATGCCGGCGATGAGCGGCATGCCCGCGAGCGCGGCGTAGGCCACGCCCTGCGGAATCACCATCAGGCCCACCGTGAGGCCGGCCAGCGCCTCGCCACGCAACAAGGCCGCGTCCGCGCGCGGCCATTGCAGGAAGGGGAACAGGCGCTGCCAGCGGGTCATGCCGCGATGCTAACCAGCGCGTGGTTCATCGCTGGGGCATGTCCTTGACCGAATAGCCCAGGCTCACCGTGGCGTCGTCCGGGATCGGCGGCATGGCGGCGTTCCAGGCTTCCCAGCGCGCGCGCATGGCCGCCAGGTGGTCCGCATGGCGCTGCGCCAGGTTGGCGCGTTCGCGCGCGTCGCGGGCGATGTTGAACAGGTAGTCGTGGCCGTCCACGCGCAGGTACTTCCATTCGCCTTCGCGCAGCGCGCGCTGGCCGCGGTGGTTCATGCGCCAGTGCATGGGCCGCGCGAAGGTGGCCGCCGGGTTGTGCCACACCGGCAGCAGCGACACGCCATCGGGCGCGTGCGTGTCGGCCGGCGCCACACCGGCGGCGTCGAGCAGCGTGCGCGAGAAGTCCATGCTCATGCCGTGCTGCGCGGTGGTGCTGCCCGCCGGCACCCGGGCCGGCCAGTGCACGATCCAGGGCACGCGGATGCCGCCCTCGGTGAGATCCATCTTGCCGCCCACCAGCGGCCAGCTGTCGGAGAAGCGCTCGCCGCCGTTGTCGCTGGTGAAGACGACGATGGTGTTCTCCGCCAGGCCGTGCGTCTTGAGCGCGTCCATGATCCAGCCGATGCCCTCGTCCATGTGGTGGATCATGCGGCGGTAGCTCTCCACGTTGCCGCCGTCCAGGTGGAACAGGTTCTTCGCCACCTCGGGCGCCACGTGCGCGTCGTCGCGCGTCTCCCACGGCCAGTGCGGCGCGGTGTAGTGCAGGCTCAGCATGAACGGCGTGCCGGCCTTTGCGCCGTCGGCCATGCGGTTCACGTAGTCCACCGCGCGCCGGCTCAGCAGGTCGGTCAGGTAGCCCACCTCGGGGTGTTCGTTCTCGCCGAACCACAGGTCGTGGTCGCCGGTGCTGGCGCAGTGGGTGAAGTAGTCCACCCCACCGGCCATGGGGCCGAAGAACTCCTCGTAGCCCGAGCGCAGCGGGCCGAAGGCCGGCGGGTAGCCCAGGTGCCACTTGCCGATCAGCGCCGTGCGGTAGCCCGCACCACGCAGCAGCGAGGGCAGCGTGGGGTGCTCGGGCGGCAGGCCCAGTGTCTGGCTGTGGCGGGCCTTGCTGTTGATGGGCTCTTCGGCCGCGCCGCGCAGCCGGTACTGGTAGCGCATGGTCATCAACGCAAAGCGCGTGGGCGAGCACACCGGCGAGTTCGAATAGCCCTCGGTGAACTTCAGGCCACCCGCGGCCAGCGCGTCGATGTGGGGCGAGACGCGGCCGAAGCCGGCTTCGCGTCCGCCGTAGCAACCCAGGTCGGCGTAGCCCAGGTCGTCGCAGACGATGTAGACGATGTTCGGTCGGGTCATGGCCTTGCTCACTCGACCTTCATGCCGGTGGCCTTCACCAACTGGCCGTAGCGTGCGTTGAGTTCGCTCAGGCGCCTGGCCGCGGCGGCGCCGGCCAGGCCTTCGTGGAACAGGTCGAGGTTGGCCAGGCGCGCCTTCACGTCGGGGCGCTGCAGCGCGTCGCCGATCGCCTTGGCCATCTGCTGCACCAGGGCATCGGGCGTGCTCGCAGGCGCCATCACCACATACAGCACCTCCTGTTCGAGCGACTTCAGGCCCAGCTCGCTCACGGTGGGGATCTCGGGCGCCAGGCCCGAGCGCTGCCGGCTGGTGACGGCCAGCGCGGTGATCTTGCCGCTCTTGACGTGCGGCAGCATGCCCGGCGTGGCCAGCGTGCCGCCGTCGACTTCGCCCGAGAGCACGGCCGTCACGGCCGGCGTGTTGCCGCGGTAGGGCACGTGGTTGAGCTTGTGCTTCGTGGCCTCGGCGAACACCTCCACCGCCAGGTGGCCAGGGCTGCCGCTGCCGGCCGAGCTGAAGTTGAACGCCTTGCCCTTGCTCTGCTCCACCAGCTGCGCGAGCGTCTTGAGCCCGGTGGCCGGGTTCACACCGATCAGCATGCCGGACGAGGCCATCACGATCACCGGCTTGAGGTCCGAGACCTTGAAGCCCTGGTTGGGGTAGAGGTGCGGGTTGATGGTGAAGGTGGTGTCGATGCCGAACAGCAGCGTGTTGCCGTCGCCCGCAGCCCGGGCCACGTCGGCCGCGCCGATGTTGCCGGCCGCACCGGGCTTGTTCTCGACCACGAAGCCTTGCTTGAGCGACTCCTGCAGCACCTGCGAGACCGAGCGCGCCAGAATGTCGGACGGTCCACCCGCGGGGAAGTTGTTGACGAAGCGCACGGTCTGCGTGGGCCAGGTGTTCTGCGCGTGCAGGGTGGGGGCGGCAAAGGCAGCGGCCAGGGCAAGGCCCAGCAGCGCGCGGCGGCGTGCGGTCATGTCGGGATCTCCGGAAAAAACAAGAAAGGAAAGCGCGCTCGCTCAGTCGAGCTGTACGCCGGTGGCCTTGATGGGGGCCTCCCAGCGCTTGAGGTCGGCGGCCTGCGCCGCGGCCAGCTCGGCCGCGGTGGAGCCCACCGGTTCGTAGCCCAGTCCCTTGAGGCGTTCGCTCAGGGCGGGCGATTTCACCGCCGCACTCACCGCCTGCTGGAGGCGATCGCGCGTGGCAGCATTCATGTTCGCGGGGCCGTACATCGCAAACCAGGCGGTGGCCACCATGTCGATGCCGCTCTCCTTGAGCGTGGGCACTTCGGGCACCTGCGGGTCGCGCGCGGTGCCGGTGACGGCAATGATGCGCACCTTGCCGGCGCGGTGCAGCTCGGCGGTTTCAGAGACGACGTCGAACTTGTAGTCGATGTGGCCGCCCAGCAGCGCGTTGTTGGCCGGCCCGCCGCCCTGGAAGGGCACGTGGTTCAGCCTGGCGCCCACCTGCTGCTCGAACAGCACGCCCATGAAGTGCGGCAACGTGCCCAGGCCCGGCGTGCCGTACGAGGCCACGCCCGGCTGGGCCTTGGCCGCGGCCACCATGTCGGCCACGTTCTTTGCTTTGCTGGCGGGCCCGGCCACGACACCGAACTGGAAGTTGGCGATCAGCGAGACCGGGGTGAAGTCGGTCACGGCGTCGTAGTCGAGCTTCTTGTAGACGTGCGGGAACAGCACCATCGGCCCGCTGGGCAGCACGATCACGGTCTGCCCGTCGGGTGCCGCGCGCTTGACCTGCTGCAGCGCGATGCGCCCGCCCGCGCCGGGCCGGTTCTCCACCACCACCGGGTCGTGCGTGGCGCGCATCTGCTCGCCGATCAGGCGCGCCAGCGTGTCGGCCGAGCCGCCGGGCGGAAAGCCCACGACGATCTTGAGCGGGGTCTTGTCCTGCGCGTGCGCGCCGAGGGCAAAAGCACCCAGCAGGGCGGCGTGGATCAGGCGTCGGGTGAGGGCCATGGTGTGTCTCCGTCGGGTTGCGATGGGGTGCGTCCCCCTTGGAAGCGGCCATGCTAGGCATTCACAATGGATTGCAGAAATCAATCATTGCGGGGGATAACCCTGATGTCTGCCGACACCGATGCGCGTGCGCCGCGCGACACGCTGCTTCAACCCGGGCAGCAGGCCGAGTTCCTGCTCTACCGGCTCTACCGCATCCACATCACCGCCGGCCGACAGGTGGTGCAGTTGTGCGAGAGCCTGCACGGCATGACACGCCGCGAGTGGCGCGTGCTGTCCTTCCTGGCCGAGAACGAGGGCGTGTTGTCGTCCGAGCTTGCCGAGCGCGCCATGCTCGACCGTGCGCGCACCTCGCGCACCCTCACGCTGCTGGCCGACAAGAAGCTGATCGAACGCCGCCCCAAACCCAACGACCGGCGCGAGGTGCAGATGTACCTGAGCGAGGAAGGCCGCCGCGTGCACGACGACCTGTTCCCGCGCATCCGTGCGATCAACCAGGCGCTGGTGGCAGACCTGTCGGCACCCGAGCGCGCGGCGCTGGACCGCATCGTCGGCGCGATCCAGCGCAGCGCCGATGCGATGCTGGCGGGCGCGCCGCCGCTGGCGCGGGACAATCCCGACGACGAGCCCTGACACCCAGTCGCGGGCGCAAGGTCTTTCCATGCCCATCGCATACGCACGTTTTCTTGTGGGCCGTGAGCGCACGGTCGCCGCCAACCGCCAGGTCGGCCTGCTGCTGGCCTTCGTCGCCGGTGCCATCAACGCCGGCGGCTTCCTGGCGGTGCGCCAGTACACCTCGCACGTCACCGGCCTGGTCTCGTCGATGGCCGACAACCTGGTGCTGGGCGACGGTGCGCTGGTGGCGTCGGCGCTGGCCGCGGTGCTGGCCTTCCTGCTCGGGGCGATGTGCTGTGCGGTGCTGGTCAACTTCGCGCGCCGCCGCGCGATGGCCAGCGAGTACGCCTTGCCGCTGCTGGTCGAGGCGCTGCTCATCCTGTGCTTCGGGCTGATGGGTGCGTGGCTCGCGCACTTCGAAGGCCTGTTCATTCCGGCCACCGTGGCGCTGCTGTGCTTCATCATGGGCTTGCAGAACGCGGTGGTGACCAAGCTGTCGAACGCGGTGATCCGCACCACGCACATGACCGGCATCGTCACCGACCTGGGCATCGAACTGGGCAAGCTGCTGTATTGGAACCGCGTCGACAGCAGTGTGCCGCGCGTGATGGCCGACCGCGACCGCATGCGCGTGCTCGCCGGCCTGCTGGGCGCCTTCGTGAGTGGCGGCGTGGTGGGTGCCTATGGCTTCAACCGGTTGGGCTATGGTTTCACCGTGCCGCTGGCGGTGGTGCTGACGGTGGTGGCGCTGGTGCCGTTGTGGGACGACTGGCGCCAGCGCGGGCTCGATGGCGGCACGGCTCAGGCATCCAATGGAGGCCGGCCGGGCGAGTGATCGACGGCCACCCGGCCATGGCCGTCGGTGCGTGCCATCTCGCGCCCTGATGCGGCAGCTGCGCGTTGGCTCAGATGCCCTGCGGGTTCGTGCGCATCGGTTTGTTCAGCCGCTGAATCAGCCAGTTGCCCGCCAGGGTGAGGGCCAGCAGCAGCACCAGGCCGAGGCCCCAGAACACCCAGATCAGTGGGGACAGCCAGGACACGAGGCCCCCCAGGTCGGGCAGCAGCGCGGCAAAGCTGCCCAGCGTGGCGCTGACGGCCTGCTGCAGGGCGGCCCAGGCGGCAGGGTCGATCCAGGGCGCCAGCCACACCGGCATGGCCATCGTTGCAGCGGCGGCGCCGATGTTGCCGGCGGCCCCCGAGGCAAGGCCTTGCGCGGACCACTCGACGAGCTGGGCCGTCAGCGCGGCGCCTCCTGTCCACAGCGCGGCCACCAGAACGAACACTCCCCAAAGCGCAAGTTTCAAGATCGATCTCCCGACGGTTGTTGATACACGCTGTCGATCCTGCGCGGCGGCCCGCGGTTCCCGGGCCGTCAGCGCCTGGGCGTGTGCCGCACCATCACCGCCACCAGCGTGACCACGGTGATCGGCACCACGAAGCTGAGCATGGCGGTGCTGAAGGCGCCCAGCGCGGCGTGTTGTTGTGCGGCAAGAACAAGGTAGGCCACGTAGGCGATGTAGTAGCCCAGGAAAATGGCACCCTCCCAGCGTGCGATTTCGCGCCCGGTCATGAAGACCGGCAGACAGGCCAGGGCCACGGCCAGCATGACCCAGATGTCGAACGCCATCACCGACGTGGGCACCTGCAGGCCGGCGCCGCCGGCCACCAGGCCGGAGATGCCCAGACAGCCCAGGATGTTGAAGGTGTTGCTGCCGACCACGTTGCCCACGGCCAGATCGCGCTCGCCCTTGATCGCGGCCATGATCGAGGTGGCCACCTCGGGCATGGAGGTGCCCAGCGCCACCACGGTCAGGCCGATCACCAGCTCGGACAGGCCCAGGTGCTGTGCAAACACCACCGCCGAGCGCACCAGGCCTTCGGCGCCCAGCACCAGCAGCACCAG
>VFQO010000430.1_pt1 | contig 46213 bp, 48 predicted proteins | sample 3512331 | NCBI WGS metagenome assembly VFQO01 (sample SAMN10412371, study PRJNA504923) | tailings metagenome | isolation source: Replicate 3 from Balatoc abandoned mine | place: Philippines: Itogon, Benguet | collected 2017-08-28 | reverse complement strand
AAAGGGGGTCCCTCTTCGACGCCGATCGGGGGTCCCTTTTGAACGCCGTTTGACATGCGCAGCAGGCAGCCGCACCTCGAGGTGCTGTTCATCACCGGATATGCGGAAAATGCCGTCCTCAACCACGGTCATCTCGCGGCGGGCATGCACGTCATCACCAAGCCCTTCCAGATGGACAATTTCTCGCGCCGGGTGAAACAGCTGCTGTCGCCGGAAGCCTGACTGGTCCATCCTCAGTCTCCAGCGAGACTAAAGCTTCAAAACCCTCTTCATCCTTGAAAAGACCCGCCATTGGTGGGCCTTTTCTGATGCGATCAAGCGGTCACTTAGGCAAGCTCGCGGACCCTCGGCTCTCGCTCCCAATGACGCTGCGTCCCGACCTTCACCAGCTGATCGAGCGGCACCACACCATCATCCGCCTCGACCCCGGCCTTGTCGAGAAGCGCCTGCGATCCCGCGTCATATGCGATCGTCTTGCAGTGGCCATAGGCATCCATGAACCATTGCACCGCTGCTCCCTGGCTCGAAAGCCGATTGGCCTCGGACTCCGTCAGAACCGATGCGACCGCATCGAACAGCACCGAAGGCGATCCGGCGAGCTGTCCATCGGCCTTCAATGTTCCGCCCTTAACCTTGATACCGCCGACCTTGGGCGCAACTAGAAAGGCGCTTCCGCCCGCTTTCTCGATCTGCTTCTTCACCCGTTCGATGGCCGCCAAGTCCGAACCTTCGCCAAACAGGATGGCGACCTTGCGACCCTCGAGATCGGGATGACCCTGTTTCTGGATAGAGAGCGCGCCAGAGACGGGCATGTCGATCGCCGCTTTGGCGGCTTTGACCTTGGCCGGAAGGTCGATGGCAAGGCCATTGGCCACTCGCTTGGCGAGATCCTCGTCAATGTTGCGGAGCTGGCCGACGACACGCGCGCGAACATGGTCGAGTGCGACCTTCGACAGCTCGAACACCAGCGCCGAGGCGATATGCGCCTGCTCATTCTCCGTCTGCGAACGGTAGAACAGCCGCGCCTGGCTGAAATGGTCGGCGAAGAGTTCGGCACGGATGCGGAGCTTCTCGCCCCCCTCGCTGCCCGCCTCATTCGTGGGGAATGTCGAGAAGCCGGTCTCGGGGCATGCGCGAGGCCCGCCATCTTCCCCGCCTTCGGCGAGGCTGTTGGGTTCGTAGTTAGCCCGTCCCTGCGGCACCAGCGTCTGCATCATGCCGTCGCGCTGGAAATTGTGGAACGGGCACTTGGGTGCATTGATCGGGATCTGGTGGAAGTTCGTGGTGCCGAGCCGCGACTTCTGCGTATCGAGATAGGAGAAGAGTCGGCCCTGCAGCAGCGGGTCGTTGCTAAAGTCGATGCCAGGGACGATGTTCGAGGGTAGGAAGGCGACCTGCTCGGTCTCGGCGAAGAAATTGTCGACGTTCCGATTGAGCGTCATTCGCCCGACGATCTCGACCGGCACATCCTCCTCGGGAATGAGCTTGGTCGCATCGAGCACGTCATAGGGCTGCTTGGCGGCGAACGCCTCGTCGAAGATCTGAATGCCGAGATCCCAAGCCGGGAAGTCGCCGGCGTCGATCGCCTCGAAGAGATCGCGGCGCTGGTAATCGGGATCGGCCCCGGCGATCTTCACCGCCTCATCCCACACCGTCGATTGGAGCCCCAGCACCGGCTTCCAGTGGAACTTCACGAAGCGCGCCTTGCCCTTTGCATTGACGAGTCGGAACGTATGCACTCCGAACCCCTCCATCGTGCGCAGGCTGCGTGGGATGGTGCGATCCGACATCGCCCACATGATCATGTGCATGGCCTCGGGCATCAGACCGATAAAGTCCCAGAAAGTGTCGTGCGCGCTTGCCGCCTGCGGGTAGCCGCGGTCGGCCTCCATCTTCACGCTGTGGACGAGGTCGGGAAATTTCATCGCGTCCTGTATGAAGAAGACCGGGATATTATTGCCAACAAGATCCCAGTTCCCCGCCTCGGTGTAGAGCTTCACTGCAAAGCCGCGCACGTCGCGCGGTGTATCGACCGAGCCGGCGCCGCCTGCGACAGTCGAGAAGCGCACGAAGACCGGGCAGGTCTTGCCAACCTCTTGGAAGATGTCGGCCTTGGTGAGCTCGGGGATGGCGCGCGTGCATTCGAAGACACCGTGCGCCCCCGATCCCCGTGCATGGACAATCCGCTCAGGGATGCGTTCATGGTCGAAGTGGAAGATTTTCTCGCGAAGGATGAAGTCCTCAAGCAGCGTCGGCCCCCGCTCGCCGACCTTGAGGCTGTTCTGGTTGTCGGCGATCCGGTGCCCGAAATTGTCTGTAAGATGCGCAGCCGCGTCCGAATGGTCGCCATCCCTCGCGATATGTTGATGCGTCTCATCGGCATTGCCCTTGTCGGCAACGGTAGCCGTCTTGCCGCTACCTGGCTGGTGCGCACCGAGCGCGTTGCGGGTGGCGGGCGACGGGACGGGCTTCTTTGCCATGATCTACTCCTCGACTGGGACTGTCTGTTCAACCCGTCAGAATGGGCCGAGTTTCCTCGTCGATCACATTGGCAAGCTCGCGCGACCTTCATCTTATCCTATGTTACGATCGATTGGCGACCGGGCGCATGCGCCGCGCTTCAGACTGCTTCTGCCGACGCAATCGCAAGTGCTGAGGCCTGTCGGTATGGGATTGGAGCACCGGACTTAGGCGATTGGGCAGCCAAGGGCGTGAAGCGCGAGCGAGACAATAGGCGATGGCTGCTAGCCGGTCCCCTGAACACCCCGGGCAACGCTTCGACACTGCGGTCACCGACGAGTCCGACCGGCAATAGCTTCCCATGTTGCATTCTTGTCGCACGGAGTGGCGGGGAGTGTCGGGAAACTGACGAAAAACCGTGAAACACCGCGTCACAATGCGCGACACACTAAATCAAGCCACATCGACCTAAGTCATTGAAATCATGGTGCACCCGACAGGATTCGAACCTGTGGCCCCCAGATTAGGAATCTGATGCTCTATCCTGCTGAGCTACGGGTGCGCCGCCGTCCGTGTAGCGGCGGGAGACGCGCAGCGTCAATCGACCCCAATCAATTCGCCGCCTCGGGCGGGACGAACGGTACCAGCAGCGGCATAGCCGCGATCCCGTCGTCGCGCAGCGCCTGCGCCTCTTCGGGCGAAGTCTGGCCGTGGATCAGATCGTCCTTTGCGCGGCCTTCGTGCATCGCGCGCGCCGCGTCGGCGAAGTCGCGGCCGACCCAGCGCGACTGCGGCAGCATCTCGGCCTGTTGCGCCGCAATGCCCGCCATCACCTTCTTCACCAGTTCGGGTGTTATTTCGCCGGCCGGGCTCGCCGTCGGCGCGGCCACGGCCGGCGCCGGTGCCGCCGGCGCGGCAAGCTGGTTCGACTTGGCGCCGACGCGCGGCGCCATCACCGCCTTGCGCACTTCGCTGTCACCGCACACCGGGCACGCGATCAGCCCGCGCGCCTGCTGGTCGGCAAAGCCGTCGCTGCTGTTGAACCATGCCTCGAACCGGTGGTCGCCGGCGGCGCAGCAAAGGTCGAAGACGATCATGGCGGGTCTCAGGCGGCGCCGAGCAACGGGTCGAGCCCGCCCCTGGCGTCGAGCGCGGCAAGGTCGTCGCTGCCGCCGATATGCTGGCCGTCGATGAAGATCTGCGGGACGGTGCGGCTGCCGCCGGCGCGCGCGACCATCGCGTCGAACCCGGCGCGGTCCATCGTCAGGTCGATTTCCTGATAATCGGCGCCCTTGCTGTCGAGCAGCGCCTTGGCGCGCGAGCAATAGGGGCAGAAGACTTTCGTAAACACTTCGATTTTGGGCATGCGCCTATCCTGTCATGATCTGGTCCATGATATCGGAATCCAACGTGGCAAAGTCAAATATGTTGCTCGTCATCAGCGCGTCGGGGACCACCCGCGCCCAACTCAGCGCCGACACCCGCGCCGCGCCGCTGCGGCGCAGCGCTCTGGCCGCCGCGCGCAGCGTCGCCCCGCTCGCATGGACGTCGTCGATCAGGATCAGGTGGCGCCCCGCCGCCTTCGCCTTGCCATCCTCGGCCAGCGCAAAGGCGCCCGCGACGACCTTCTCGCGCTCGCGCCGGGTCTTGCCGCGCAGCGACGCCGTAGCCTTCGCCCGGAGCAACAGATGATGGTCGTGCGGCGTGCCGGTCAGCCGGGTCAGTTCGTCGGCGACCAGCGCCGCCTGGTTGAAGCCGCGCGACCAGAGCCGCCAGCGGTGGAGCGGAATCGGAACGAGCAGCGCATCGCCTTCGCCCGCGAGCGTCGCCAGCGGCCGCGCCATCAACCGCGCCATCAGCCGCGCATGGCCAAGCCGCCGCCCATATTTGAGGCGTAGCGCGACGGTGCGCGCCGCCGGACCATAAGCGACCGCCGCCGGGGCGCCGTCGAACGGCGGCGGCGATGCGAGGCACGCGCCGCATTGCAGGTCGCCGCCGGGCAAAGCGCGCGGCAAGGGAATCGAACAGAGCGCGCAGGCCGGGCCGTCGAGAAAATCGAGCGATTGCCAACATTTCAGGCAGAATTGCCGATCGCCCCCGACGATCACGCCGCAGCCCGGGCAGCGCGGCGGCAGCGCATAGTCGAGGATCGCGCGGCCCGCCTGCCTGAGGTTGCGGGCCAGCGCATCGGCCGGTCCTGCCGAGGGTCCGCTTTCGACATCCTGCGCCGCTGCCCCCATGTCCGAACTTGTGAAGCATCGTGCGAGGCGGCACAAGCGCCGCATGTCGCAGCCCCCCGCCCCGCTTTTTTCTCCCGCCCGCCACCGCGCCCAGCGCGACCGGCTCGCGCGCCTGCCCGCCGGCGCCGATTTCCTCGCACCGATCATCACCGAAACGCTGGCCGACCGGCTGGCGATGGTCACCCGCAGCTTCGCGCGCACCCTGCTGATCGGCGCACACGACCCGGCGCTCGCCGACCAATTGCGCGCGACCGGCACCGAACTGACGATATTGGAGGCCGGGCCCCGCCTTGCTGCCGCCACCGGCGCGATCGCGGGCGAGGCCGATTCGATCGATCTCCCCTTCGCGAGCTTCGACCTCATCGTCTGGCCCGGCGGACTCGACGCGGTCAACGACGTCCCCGGCGCGCTCGTCCGGCTGCGCGCGCTGCTCGCCCCCGACGGGTTGCTGCTCGGCGCCTTCGTCGGCGACGGCAGCCTCGCCAAGCTGCGCCGCGCGATAATGGCCGACGGGGTGCGCGCGATCGCACGGCTTCATCCGCAGATCGACCTCGCGGCGACGGGCAATCTGCTCCAGCGCACCGGCTTCACCCTGCCCGTCGTCGATGTCGACGATCTCGCGGTGCGCTACGGCGACTGGTTCGCGCTCGTCCGCGACCTGCGCGCCGCCGGGCTGTCGAGCCGCCTGTCGCCCGCGCCGCCGCCGCTGACGCGCGAAGAGGTCGCGCGCATCGCGCTCGCCTTCGCGGGCCAGGCCGATGCCGACGGGCGCATCGCCGAGAATTTCCGGCTCGTCCATTTCAGCGGCTGGGCGCCGCATCCCGACCAGCCGAAACCGGCGCGTCGCGGCAGCGGCACCGCGTCGCTCGCCGATGCGCTGAAAGCGAAGGACTAGAGCAAAGCCTCGAGCAGCCCGATCAGCGGCCGGTCGGCGGGCGGCATGTCGAGACCATAGAGCTCGACCGGCCGTACCCAGCGCAGCGCGGTGGCGTGACGCGCCTCGGGCACGCCCTTCCATTTGCGCAGCGCATAGACGAGCAGCAGCAGGTGCCGGTCGCCGAGCGGCTCGCTCGCGAAACAGGCGGGCGCGAGGCACGCATGATCGACCTCGATCCCCAGCTCCTCCTGAAGTTCGCGGATCAGCGCCGCCTCCGGCGTCTCGCCGGCTTCGATCTTGCCGCCAGGAAATTCCCATAATCCCGCCATCGCGGTGCCGGAGGGACGTTGCTGCACGAGCACGCGGCCGTCGCGATCGACCATCGCTGCGGCGACCACAATGAGACAGTTTTCGGCGGTTTTTATCGATGCTTGCGAGGACAAATTATTAACCCTGATATGCGAAATGCGTAGGCCTCGGGAACTCTAGGACCAGAATCCCCGAATTGCACGGCCCCGGTTTGAACGATTTTGTCGTTCAGGCCCATGGCGCGACACCGGCGCGGACCAGCGCCCGTCGCGCGCACGTCAGGGCCATGGACGGTCGTCCGGCAATTCAGGGCGACTGATCCTGGCAAAAAGGCAGGGGCAGAACGATGATCAAGATTGCCAAGCTGCTGCGGTCGACCAGCGCCGCGACGGCCGTCGAATATGGGCTGATACTCGCCCTCATCTTCGTCGCGGCGATGTCCGCGATATCCAGTGTGGGATCATCGACCATCGGCATGTGGAACAATGTGTCCGCCGCTTCGACCGAAGCGATGTAAGCCATTCGGCTGTCCGAATTCGGGACTGGCGAACGACGACAAGACCAGGCTGGGCATTAAGAAATTCAAAACCAATTCGCCGTAGAACCGCAGATGTTGACCCGACCAGACCGTCAACAGGGTAAGTGACTTATCAGGAGACCAGACATGAAGTTCATCAAAAAGTTCGTTCGCGACACCAAAGCCGCCACCGCCATCGAATATGGCCTCATCGCCGCTCTGATCGCCGTCGCCGGCATCACCGCGATGACCTCGGTCGGCACCAGCGTCAAGTCGACGTTCAACAACGTCAATAACGGCCTGACCGGCGCTGGCAGCTAATAGCCAGCCAGGCGCCTGTTTCGACAGGCCCGGACAGAAAATGGGGTGGCGGACCTTGGGTTCGCCACCCTTTTTCTTTGCCTGCCGATCACGCGCAGGCTGCGGCTGGCCGGTCGTCCGACCGCGATCCGGCTGCGCCGCCCGGCTTCCGCTCAGCGGGTGGCGTAGACCACGATCTTGACCTTCTGCCCCGGCGTCAGGCGGCTGTCCGCCGTCAGCCGGTTGAGCACCTGGAAGCGTTCGGTCTGGTAGTTGCTGTACGCCATGCGCCGCGCCATCGTCGCGACCGTGTCACCGCGCGCCACCGTCACCACATCGATCCGCCGCGGCTTGATCGCCGCCGCTTCGGCGGTGCTCAGCCGCCGGACGCTGTTGTACATGCTGTTGAACACCCCGCCGCCGCCGGCCTTGGTCAGCGCGACGAAGTGGAACGCGCTCGTCCGCGAAAATTCATAGGCGAAGACGGTGACGTCGACCTGCCCCGACTGGGTGTTCGCGCGCGCGGTCGCATAATAGGCCGGGATGCCGTTCACCGTCGTGCGCTGGGCGCTCCCCGGGGTCAGCGTCGTATTGCCCGAAATCGACTTGAACGCCGCCGCCATATAGGCGTTCATGTCGCCATTATAGGCGGCGGTGGTGAACTGCGCCTGCCCGCCGTTGCCGCTTACCGACACCGCGGTCGCGCCATTCTGCATCGCATAGCCGCTCGGCACCGCGAATTTCAGCCTGAGGTCGGGATGGAGGAATTCATTGCCCTCGACGACGCCCTGCGCCGGGTCGTCGCCATAAAGCACGCCGTCGACCGAGGTCAGGAACGCCTCGGCATTGCGCACGCCGCCGGTTCCCGCGCCCGCCGCGAGCTGTTGCGCGTTGCGCACGCGCGAGGCCGGGTCGGGGTGGGTGCTCGCCCATTCGGGCAAAGCCCGCGCGTCACCGCCCGACAATCGCGCCTCGAGGTTGGTCTGATTGGCAAGGCTCGCGAGCACCGTCGACAGCGCCATCGGATCATAACCCGCCTTGCGCAGATATTGGACGCCCAGCTGATCCGCCTCGAGTTCCTGCCCGCGCGAAAAGCCCAGGGTCGCGAGCTGCGCGACTTTCATGGCATTGTTCTGGAGCAACCCGCCGAGCCCGCCGAGCAGCCCGCCATTGTCGCCGATGGCGCTACCGAGCACCCCGGCGAGCACGCCGAGGATCGAATTGCGCGTCGCCGCCGACTGGCGCTTCTTGCTGTGCTGCGCAGCGACATGGCCGACTTCGTGCCCAAGCACGCCCGCGAGCTCCGCCTCATCATTCATCAGCGCCATCAGCTGGCGCGTGACATAGATATAGCCGCCGGGGATCGCGAAGGCGTTGTTGACCGGCGAGTTGAGCAAAGTGACGGTGAAATCGCTGCGCGCGTTCGACAGCCCCGATTGCAACGCGATATTCTGGCCGACCCGCGCGACATAGGCCGCCTGCGGCGCATTATAGGCGCCGCCGAACTCCTGCACGAGTTCGGGATGCGCGGCATCGCCCTGCTTGCGTTCGGACGCGGTGATCGCGGTCGCGGTCTTGATCGTCTTGGTCTTGGCGTCGGCGATGCCGCCTGCCGCCACACTCGCTGCGAGCAGCGCCGTCAGTGCCAATTTCGTCCGGGCCATAATGCCTCCCTTGGTCCTTTTCCGTCCGCCCGACCTATATCGGTGCGCATCGACACGCACCATGAACATGGCGCTCAGGCGATTGACAGGGAGAACGTCGGTCCCGCAATCGGGTTCCGCGTCGCGAGCGGTCAGGCGCGGCCCATCGCGAGGAATTTTTCCTCGCGCGCGGCGAGGATCGCGTCGCGCGGCAATCCCGACAGCGCGTCGAGTTCCTCGGCGATCGCATCGCCCAGCGCCTTGATCGCGATTTCGGGCGCCCGGTGCGCCCCGCCGACAGGCTCGGGAACGATCCGGTCGATGATTTTCAGGCCCAGCAGGTCCTCGGGCGTCATCTTCATCGCCGCTGCGGCATCGGCGGCCTTGTCGGCGGTGCGCCACAGGATCGACGCACAGCCCTCGGGCGAGATCACCGAATAGACGGCATGTTCGAACATCAGCACGCGGTTCGCCGCCGCAATCGCGATCGCGCCGCCCGATCCGCCCTCGCCGACCACCGTCGCAACCATCGGCACGCCCAAAGCAAGGCATTGCTCGGTCGAGCGCGCGATCGCCTCGGCCTGCCCGCGTTCCTCGGCCTGGATACCCGGAAAGGCGCCCGATGTGTCGACCAGCGTCACCACCGGCAATCCGAAGCGGTCGGCAAGCTGCATCAGGCGGATCGCCTTGCGATAGCCCTCGGGTTTCCCCATCCCGAAATTATGCTTCATGCGCGACGGAATATCGTCGCCCTTTTCATGTCCGATCACCATCACGCGGCGGCCGCGAAAGCGCGCGAGCCCGCCGAGGATCGCCTGGTCGTCGCCGAAATTGCGGTCGCCGGCGAGCGGCATCCAGTCGTCGAACAGCCCCGCGACATAATGTTTGAAATGCGGCCGGTCGGGGTGACGCGCGACCTGCGTTTTTTGCCACGGCGTCAGCTTGGCATAGATATCGCGAAGCATCTTCGAGGATTTGTCCTCGAGCCGCGCGATATCGCCCTCGATATCGAGCGACGGATCGTCGCCCATTTCGCGCAATTCGGCAATTTGGCGATCGAGCGCCGCGACCTGTTTTTCGAAGTCCAGAAAGGCTGTCATGGGGGACGTCGCTAGGCCCATGGCGGCGTCAGGTCAACGTCCGCCAAATGCCGGTCGCCCCCGGCCCCCATCCGCGCCAGCGGATGCCGCCGGTTCACCAGCTCGACCAGCCGTCGGCTGTCGACATGGGTATAGATTTCGGTCGTCGCGATATCGGCATGGCCGAGCATCAGTTGCAACGCCCGCAAATCCGCGCCGCCTTCGAGCAGGTGGGTGGCAAAGGCGTGGCGCAGCACATGCGGGCTGACCGCCGCCGGATCGATCCCCGCGCGCGCGGCCAGATCGCGCAGCATCTGGAACAGCCGCACGCGCGAAATATGGCTCTTGCCCGACGGGAACAGCCAGGCCGACCCGTCGGCGAGCAGCGGCAGCCAGCGGTCGAGCGCGTCGCGCGCGCGTTCCGACAAAGGCACCAGCCGCTCCTTGTCGCCCTTGCCGCGCACGATCAGATATAATCGCTCCCCCGCAATCGCGCGGCGCGGCAGCGACACCAGCTCGCTCGCGCGCAGCCCCGAACCATAGAGGAGTTCGAGCAGCAACAGCATGCGCACCGCGGCGGCAGGCGGCGCTGTGCCGCCGGCCTCCTCGCCCGCCTGTGCGAACAGCCGCTCGACATCGTCGTGCGTCAGGATGCGCGGCAGCGGGCGCCGCGTTGTCGGCCGTGCAAGTGCCTGCGCCGGGTCGTCGGCCCGCTCGCCCTCGTCGCGCAGGAAGGCGTAAAATTGCCGCAGCGCCGACAGCTTGCGCGCCGCGCTGCTCGCCGCAAGCGATTGATATTCCGCCATGACTTTGCGCAGATCATCGGTGTCGGCCTCGCCCAGCCCCAACCGGGCCAGCCCGGCCGCCTGTTCAAGGTCGCGGCGATAGGCGGACAGCGTGTTGCGCGCCGCGCCGCGCTCGGCCGCCATCATTTCGAGGAAACGGTCGATCAGCGCGGCATCGCTGTCGCGCACGTCAGACCCGGACCAGCGCCTCGGCCGCGATCATCCGCGCCTCGGACCCCAGCCCGACTTCGCGCAGCGCCTTGACGATATGATAGAGGTGATAGGGCGGCATCGTCGCCCAGTCGCCCTGCATGCCCGTTGCGGCGAGCAGCGCCACCATGCCCGGCTCGCCGCGCTGCGCGGCCTCCGAAATCGCGCGCGTCCACCGCGTCTGCTTGCCAAGGTTGACCTCGAGGTCGCTCGCCGCCGACGCCGCCTGCCCGCTGTCGATGCGGCCCAGCCCCGCAAGGCCGGCGAGCAGCAGCTTGCTGCGCTGGTAATCCTGACTGTCGTCGCTGCCCGAGAAGGTCGATACCGCGCTGGCGGTGGTGCCGTTGAGCGGGCGCGGCGATCCGACCGCGAGCACGCCCCAGGCGTGGCTGCCGACATTGACCGACGGCACCCAGTCGATCGCACGATTGTCATAGCCGCCCGCGAGCATCGACCCGAGCAGCTGCCAGGGATCGTCGCCGACCTCGGTACCGACGGGCAGCGCCGCCGCAGCGCGCGCGGTTGCAACCATCGCCGCATAGCGATCGATCGGGTTCGTGCCCCGACCCCACAGGCTTTCCATCGCGGCATAGCGGTCGGCGCCGCTCGCCCCGCCAAAGGCGCTGCGCAGCAGGTCGGTCTGCGTCGTCAGGCTGTCCGAAGGATCCTCGTCGGCCGCCGCGGCGCTGAGCAGCGAGACATAGGCTTCGCTCGACAGCACCCCGCGCGCCGCGGCGTCGGGCGCGGCGGCGATACGGTCGGCCATGTCGCTCATCGGCGCGAGCACGGTCCAGGCGCGCATTGCGGGCGTTTCGGTTTCACGCAGCGTCGTCGGGATCGGAATTGCCGTCGCGGTCGCCATGCCGAAGCGCCAGCTCGTCAGCTTGTCGATCTTGTCCCACTGGATGGTGATCGACCGACCGCCGGCGCCGCTCGCGCCGAGCACGCGTTCGGCGAGCAATATGTCGAAATTCGATACCTTGCCGCTCGACCTTACCCGGCTCATCGCCCAGCCTGCGGGACCGGCTTCGCCCGACAGCCCCGCGCAGATGCCCGCCGAGAGGCGCCAGCTCTGCTCGTCGCCATGCGCGAGACCCGCAGGGACATAGGGGCATAGGCCGGCGGGATCGGCGTTCGCCAGAAACACCTGCTGCGCGGTCTGGACCAGCCGTGGGCTCGCGCGGTCGTAATCGACCGACTGGACGATCGAACGCGCGATCGGCGCCTCGCCCATGCGGAGCAGCAGCGCGGCGCGATCGGCGGCGAGGTCGGCGCCGTTGATCGTATCGGGGGTGTCGATCGCCGAGGCGAGCGAGCGCCGCAACAGGATCGCGCCCCAGCGCGAGGCGATCGGGCCGCGCGTCGCGCGCATGATCGCGGCGGCATATTGGCCGCGCACGCCAAAGGCATCGGGGGCGAGCCCGCCGGTTTCGGGGGTCAGCGGGCCGATGCGGGTGAGCAGGCGCCGGGCGCCCGGCGGCAGGTCATATTTCAGCGTCCCGGGTTCGACCTCTTCACCGTCTTCACTTTCTTCCTCGTCGGTCGCCGCCGTGTCGGTGCCGGGCAGCGTCGCGGTGACCGTCGGCGGGGTCGGACCGGTCGATTTTGGGGTCGCGGACGGCGTCGGCGTCGCGGTCGGTGCCGGCGTCGGCGACGGGCTCGGTGCCGGGGACGGATTGCCGAAGCCTTCAGGCAGCAAGGATTCCTGCGCCAGCGCGGGCAGCACCAGCGCGGCGGCGACGGCGGCGCCCGACAGGCCGAGCGACAGCGCGATCAGTTTCCTGCTCATCGGGGCTTGCCTTCGGGCAACGCGCTTGCGGCAATCTGGTCGGTCACATCCACCTCAATCATTCGCGGTTCGATCGGTCGGCCAAGGAAAATCAGCAGCAGCCAGAAGGCCAGCAGGATCAGCAGCAGCACGACCGATCGTCCGATCCAGCGGCCTTTCCCCGATCTGCCTTGCCTGCGCAATATCCAATGCGATCCTTTTGCCGACCCGAAGCCCGTTTTGCGCGGCGCAGCAAAACCATTGTCCCGCGCGGCCCAGCGGGTATAGCCGCGCCCGGCATGACGCGAAACCCGAAAAGCCCGGCCGGAGGTAGCTCCGGGCCTTTGCCCGCCACGATCCGTGAGCGGCCGATCGTGCTCGTCGGGCTGATGGGGTCGGGCAAGTCGACGATCGGCCGCCGGCTCGCCGCGCGGCTCGGCATGCGCTTCGCCGACGCCGACGACGAGATCGAGCGCGCCGCGGGCATGACGATCTCGGAGATTTTCGCGCGTTTCGGCGAGGCGCATTTCCGCGACGGCGAGCGCCGCGTGATCGGACGCCTGCTCACCGGCACCCCGCTGGTGCTCGCGACCGGCGGCGGCGCCTTCATGAATGACGAGACGCGCGCGCTGATCAAGGAAGCCAGCCTGTCGATCTGGCTCGATGCCGACATTCCGACCCTGGTCGAACGCGTCGGCCGCCGCAGCCACCGCCCGCTGCTCAAGAACCGCGACCCCGGCGAGGTGCTGCGCGAACTCGCGGCGGTCCGCAATCCCCTCTATGCCGAGGCGCATATCCGCGTCAGTTCGGCGGCGAGCCCGCACGATCACACCGTGCGCGCGATCATGGAGGCCCTGTCACAGTGGGACAATCCGCAATGCGACGCCTGACCGTCGAACTTGGCGACCGCAGCTATCCGATCCTGATCGGCGACGGGCTGCTCCGCGACATCGGGCAGCATGTCGCGCCGCTGCTCAAGCGCCCGCGCACGATGATCGTCACCGACGAGCATGTTGCCGGACATTATCTGCTGCCGCTGGGCGCCTCGCTCGGCGCCGATAATATCAGTTTCTCCTCGCTCGTCCTCCCCGCGGGCGAGGGCAGCAAGAGTTGGGCGGGACTCGCGCGCCTCACCGAATGGCTGATCGACGAGGGCGTCGAACGCGGCGACCATGTCATCGCGCTCGGCGGCGGCGTGATCGGCGACCTCGTCGGCTTCGCGTGCAGCATCGTCAAGCGCGGCTGCCATTTCATCCAGGTGCCGACCACCCTGCTCGCGCAGGTGGACAGCAGCGTCGGGGGCAAGACCGCGATCAACGTCCCTGCGGGCAAGAACCTCATCGGCGCCTTCCACCAGCCCGCGCTCGTCGTCATCGACCCGACGACGCTCGAAACGCTGCCGCGCCGCGAACTCGGCGCGGGCTATGCCGAAGTTGTCAAATATGGGCTGATCGACGATGCCGCCTTCTTCGCCTGGTGCGAGGATCATGGTGCGGCGCTGCTCGCGGGCGACAGCGCCGCGCGCGCGCGGGCGATCGCGCACAGCGTGGCCGCCAAGGCGCGGATCGTCGCCGCCGACGAGCGCGAAACGCAGGATGTCCGCGCCTTGCTCAACCTCGGGCACAGCTTCGGCCACGCGCTCGAGGCCGAAACCGGCTATTCGGACCGGTTGCTCCACGGCGAGGCAGTCGCTGCGGGCATGGTGCTCGCGCATCAGTTTTCGGCCGCGAACGGTCTGTGTTCGAAGGAAGATGCCGAGCGCGTCCGCGCCCATCTTTCCAGCGTCGACCTGCCGCACAGCCTCGCCAGCGCGGGGGTCAACAGCGACGGCGCGACACTTTCCGGCCATATGGCGCATGACAAGAAGGTGCGCGGCGGCAAGCTGCCCCTGATCCTGACCCGCGGCATCGGGCAGAGCTTCGTCACCGACGCCTATGGCCTCGACAAGGTCGCGGCCTTCCTCGACGGCGCGCGAACCGCCTAGGCGGCCTCGCCCTCGGCTTCTTCTTTCGCCGCCTTCGCCGCAGCCCGCGTCTCGCGCAACTTCTCGAGGATACTCGTCCCCTCGCGGCTCCCGCCCGGCTGGAACCGATGGTCCATGCCCGCCGACAAATCGCCATCGACCATCTGCGCGCCCAGCCGCACCTCGTCGAGGTGGCGCAGCGCCGCCTCGACATCCTCGATCTCGCGCCGGTCGATGTCGAGATGCGTCAGCGCCATCAGTCCGAGCGCGATCGAGCTTTCGAACACCTCGCGCACCGCGCCGCTCACCCCCGACCCGTCGATCGCCAGCAGCTGCCGCCGGTCGAAAACGCGCGTCAGTATCTTCGCGTTCGGGAAAGCTTCGACCACCGGGCGCAGCGCCGCGGCGTCGACGCTGCGGTCGTCGACGCAATAGACGATCAGCTTGGCCTCGTCGGCGCCCGCACGGCGCAGCAGGTCGAGCCGCAGCCCGTCGCCGAAATAGACCTTGGTGTCGAAACGTTCGGACAGTTCGATCTGGCTCGGCTTCTTGTCGATCAGCGTGACCGAACAATCGACCGCGTGCAGCATCTGCGCGACAATCTGCCCAAACCGCCCATATCCGATCACGATCGCCGCACCGCGCGGCGCCTCTTCGGGACCTGCGAGTTCCCTGCCCGCGCGCTCGGGCGCGAATTCCAGATTGCGCGCGAACAGCATCAGGAACGGTGTCGACACCATCGACAGCGTCACTACGGCGCTGAACAGGCTCGCCGCCTGCGGCGCTATGAGCAGTGCATCGGCGGCCTGCGTGAAGAGCAGGAAGCCGAATTCGCCGCCTTGGCTGAGGAGCAGCCCGAGCCCGAGTGCCACTTTCCAGCCCATGCCGAACAATCGTGCGATGCCGGTCAGCACCGCAACCTTCACCGCGACCAGCCCCGCCGCGAGGCCGACCACCAGCATCGGCCGCTCCAGCACCGCCTGCACGTCGAGCACCATGCCGACCGCGAGGAAGAAGAGCCCGAGCAGGACGAGGCGGAAGGGTTCGACATCGGCCTCGATCTCGTGCCGGTACGGCGAATCGGCGAGCATGACGCCCGCGATGAACGCGCCGAGCGCGGTCGACAGGTGCAGGCTGTGCATAAAGGCCGCGCTCGCCAACACCGCGAGCAGCCCGACCACCACGAACAGCTCACGCTCGCCATAGCGGCCGACGAGGCGCAGCAGCGGGTTGACCACGAAACGGCCGGCGAGGACCAGCGCGACGATCGCCCCGACGGTGTAGAGCGCCATCTGCCAGCCCGGAGGCGCCGCCGGATTAGCAGGCGCGCGCGACAGCGCCGCGACGATGGTGATCATCGGGACGATCGCCAAATCCTGGAACAGCAGGATCGAGAAGGCCTTCTCGCCGAAGGGCGAGTTGATCGTTCCCGAGCTTTTGAGGCTCGGCAACACCTGCGCCGTCGACGAGAGCGCGAGCGGCAGGCCGACCACGAGCGCGGCCGCCCATGTAAAGGGCAGCACCAGAAAGATCAGCGCGGTCAGCACCAGCCCGCTGACGACGACCTGCGCCATGCCGAGTCCGAAGATCGCGCGGCGAAGTTCCCACAAGCGCCGCGGATGGAGTTCGAGGCCGACAAGGAAGAGCAGAAAGGCGATGCCGATCTCGGCAAAGGCGAGCTTCGACTCGCCGCCGCCCACCAGCCCCAGCCCGTGCGGGCCGACCAGCGCGCCCGCGATCAGGTAACCGAGCACTGCGCCGAGCCCGAGTCGACGGAACAGCATCACGAACAGCGTCGCGACCCCCAGCAGGATCGCGCCTTCGGTCAGCATCGTGTCGGTCGCAACCTCACCCGCCTTTTGCGCCGCGACGTCGGATGCGGCGGCGGCGAGCGCCATCAGGCTCATGCTCGCGCCGCCTGCGGCTCGAACGCCGCGATCGCCGCGTCGAAGGGCAGCAGGATCGCGCCGTGCCGCGCCGGATAATCCTTCGCCGGGGCGAGCAGTTCGAACCCTGGCCAGTCGGGCTGCTCGCCGCTGCCGCCGAACCAGCCGGCAATCGTCCCGCGCGCGGCTCGGATATCATCGACGCTGCGCCCCTTGGCATGGCGCGCGAGCAGCGTCGCCGACGCCTGACCGAGCGCGCACGCCTCGACATGCAGGCCAATCGCCTTCACCAGCCCCGCATCGTCGACATCGAGATCAAGGATGATCCGGCTGCCGCAGAGCGGCGCGCGCAGCGAGGCGCGATAGGGCGCATCGGGCAAGGGCAGATATTCGGCGGTCGCGACCGCAAGCGACAAAATGTCGCGATTATAAAGCGGCGCGCTCATTTCGCGCCCGCGCTGGCCGCGTCGCTATTCCCATTGGCTTCAGCCGCGCGCGCCTCGGCGCGGCGCTCGGCGATTACCTTGCTCATCGCCGCGCTCGTCGCATTGAGCGCCGGATAGGTGCGGCTGTCGGTCATCCACGCCGGGCGCTGCGCATTGCCGTACCCGATGTCATAGAGCAGGGTCACGAGCATGAAGCCGATCGACGCGATCAGCAGGCCTTTGACAGCGCCGAACCCGGCGCCCAACCCGCGGTCGAAGCCCCCGACGAGCGAAGCGCGGCTGCGCTTACCCATTGCGCGCGATCCCCATTTGGCGGCCGCAAACACCCCGCCGAACACGATCACGAACGCCAGCACCGCAGCGCCGCCCTCGGTTCCGACCCAGCCGCTGACAAGACCGGTCACCATGCCGTGGAACAGCCGCACCGCGACGATCGCGAGCACCCAGGCGAGGAGGGTCGTCACCTCCTGCACCAGTCCGCGCGAAAAACCGAGTATCGCGCCGCCGCCGACGAGCGTCAGCACGATGATATCCAAAGCCGTCAAACTTCCCATAAACGGGTCGCTAGTCGCGCCCGAGCATCAGGTCAACGAGTTCGCCGAGCCGGGAGAAACCGGTGACCGAAATCCCGCCGACCCCCTTCATCCCCTTCGGCCCCCAGCCGGTAGAGAAACCCAGCTTCGCCGCCTCGCGCAGCCGCAGGCCGTCGTGCGCGACCGGGCGCACCTCGCCCGACAAAGACAGCTCGCCGAAGACGATCGCGTCGGCGGGCACCGGCCGCTCGCTGAACGCCGAGATCAGCGCCGCCGCGACTGCCAGATCGGCGGCCGGATCGGTCAGGCGATAACCGCCCGCGATATTGAGATAGACTTCGGCGCCGCCGAGTTGCAACCCGCAGCGTGCCTCGAGCACCGCGAGCACCATCGCGAGCCGCCCGCTGTCCCAGCCGACCACGGCGCGCCGCGGAGTCGCCCCGCTCGCCAACCGCACGGTCAGCGCCTGCACCTCGACGAGCACCGGGCGCGTACCTTCCAGCGCGGGGAACACCACCGACCCCGGCACGTCGCGGCTGCGATCGGTCAGGAACAGGCTCGACGGGTTGGCGACCTCGCCCAGCCCGCCCTCGCCCATCGCAAACACCCCGATCTCGTCGGTACCGCCGAAACGATTCTTGACCGCGCGCAGGATACGATACTGGTGGCTGCGCTCGCCCTCGAACGCCAGCACGGTGTCGACCATATGTTCGAGGACACGTGGCCCTGCGATCGTTCCATCCTTGGTGACATGGCCGACGAGCACCAGCGCTGCGCCACTGTCCTTGGCGAAGCGGATCAGTTCCTGCGCCGAGGCGCGCACCTGGCTCACCGTGCCCGGCGCGCCTTCGATCAGGTCGCTGTGCATCGTCTGGATCGAATCGATGACGATGAAATCGGGGTCGCTGCTCCCCAGCGTCGCGAGGATGTCGCGCACCGAGGTCGCGCTCGCCAGCGCCACCGGCGCCTTGCCGAGCCCGAGGCGCTGCGCGCGCAGCCGCACCTGTGCCGCCGCTTCCTCGCCGCTGATATAGACGACCGACTTGCCAGCGAGCGCCAGCCGCCCCGCCGCCTGCAACAGCAGGGTCGACTTGCCGATCCCCGGATCGCCGCCGATCAGCGTCGCCGACCCCGCGACGAAGCCGCCGCCGAGCGCGCGGTCGAATTCGGCGATCCCGCACAGCATCCGCTCGGGCATGATGCTGTCGGCGGCGAGCGTTTCGAGCGCGATGCTGCGTCCGCCCTTGCTGAGATCATGCTTCGCCGAAAAGACGCTTTCGCCCGCTTCCTCGACCAATGTGTTCCATTCGCCGCAATCGGTGCATTGTCCCTGCCAGCGATAGGTGACAGAGCCGCAATTCTGGCAGACATATTGACGCTTCGCTTTGGCCATGCCGCCCGCTTAATCGGAACAAACATGGAACGCCAGAGTTTTCGGGAGAATAACCATGACCGCCCTCCTCACCGATCGCCGGACTTTGCTGTCGGGGCTTGCCCTCGCGCCCGTCCTTGCGCTGCCCGGCTGCGCCAGCCTGCCCGGCTTCAGCCTGACCGACGCGATTCGCGAATTGCTCACCCTCTCCTCGCAGCGCGCCTTCGCGCTGCTCCTCCAGCCGGGCGGCTTCTATGACAGCCAGGTCGCGCGCATCGACCTGCCGCCACAGCTCGGTGGAGACGGCGCCTCGTCGATCGTCGCACGCGTGCTGCTCACCGGTGCGTTCAAGACGCGGCTGACCAAGCAGATCAACAGCGCCGCGCGCGACGGCGCCGAACGCGCCGCGCCACTCGTTTCCGACGCGATCCGCAGCATCAGCATCGCCGACGCCGCGGCGATCGTGCGCGGCGGACCGACCGCGGCGACCGACCTGCTCGAACGATCGATGGGACGCAGCCTCGTCGGGGCGATGTTTCCGAGCGTCGACCAAGGACTCCGCCTCGCCGACAATGCCGTCGTCACCGAAGCGCTGCGCGCCGCGACCGGCATCGACTTTCGCGGGCTGGTGCAGGATGTCAGCGACCGCACCCACGACGCCATCTACCGCGCCATCGGCAAGGAAGAAGCCGCGATCCGCGCCAATCCGCGCGAGACGGCGAGTCCGCTGCTCACCGCCGTCTTTGGTCTGGGGCGCTAGGCGGCTATAGGCATCCCACGAATCGTCCCCCAACAGGAAGCCCAAGCGCCATGAAATTCTTCGCCGACACCGCCGAAATCGCCGACATTCAGGAACTCGCCGCGACCGGCCTGCTTGACGGGGTGACCACCAACCCGTCGCTGATCGCCAAGTCGGGCCGCGATTTCAAGGAAGTCACCCGCGAAATCTGCGCGCTGACCACCGGCCCCGTGTCGGCCGAAGTCGTCGCGCTCGACCATGCGACGATGATGAAAGAGGCCGAAGTCCTGCGCAAGATCGCCTCGAACGTCTGCATCAAGGTGCCGCTGACGATCGACGGACTCAAGACCTGCAAGGCGCTGACCGGCGACGGCACGATGGTCAATGTCACGCTGTGCTTCTCGGCGGCGCAGGCTCTGTTGGCGGCAAAGGCCGGCGCGACCTTCGTCTCGCCTTTTGTGGGACGCCACGACGACAATGGCTTTGACGGGATGCAGTTGATCTCCGACATCCGCCTGATCTACGACAATTATGGCTATGAAACCGAGATCCTCGTCGCGAGCGTCCGCCACGGCATCCATGTTCTCGAAGCCGCCAAGATCGGCGCCGACGTGATGACCGCGCCGCCGTCGGTCATCAAGGGGCTGTTCAAGCATATCCTGACCGAAAAGGGCATCGAGGGCTTCCTCGCCGACTGGGCAAAGACCGGCCAGTCAATCTAGGGTCCGTCGTTAACGGTTGACGTAAACGTCAACCTGCGTCGATACTCTCCCCGACAAAGGGAGAGATCGATGACCGACACCGCCGCCCCCGCCGTCCTGAGCGAACGCCAGGGCCATATATTGATCATTACGATCAACCGGCCCGAGGCGCGCAACGCGGTCAATGCGGCGGTGCATGTCGGCATCGGCACCGCACTCGAGGACGCCGAGAACGACCCCGAAATCCGCGTGGTCATCATCACCGGTGCGGGCGACAAGAGCTTCTGCGCCGGCGCCGATCTCGTCGCCGTGTCGCGCGGCGAGATGCTGTTTCCCGACGACAAGGCGCAGCAGGCCTGGGGTTTCGCCGGTATGGTCGCGCACCCGATCTCGAAGCCGATTATCGCCGCGGTCAACGGCTTCGCCTTTGGCGGCGGCTGCGAAATCGCGCTGATGAGCGACATCGTCGTCGCATCCGAAAATGCGCAGTTCGGGCTGCCCGAGGTCAAGGTCGGGCTGTTCGCCGCAGCGGGCGGCGCCTTCCGCATCGCGCGCCAGCTGCCGCAGAAGCTCGCGATGGAACATCTGCTGACCGGCGACCCCTTCGACGCCGCGACCGCCCATCGCTACGGCTTCGCCAACCGCGTCGTCGCGCCGGCCGAGCTCATGCCCACCGCGATCGCGCTCGCCGAAAAGATCGCGGGCAATGCCCCGCTGTCGGTGCAGGTATCGAAGCGCGTCGCGCTCGGCATCCACGACGGCCGCATCGCTTCCGACGCCGCGGCGTGGGAAGCCAATACGCTCGAACGCAACATGCTGATGCGCAGCGAGGACGCGCGCGAAGGCCCGCTCGCTTTCGCGCAGAAGCGCAAGCCCGAATGGAAGGCGCGCTGACATGGGCCAAGAGACCAAAATGACCGATCCCGAACTTATCCCCGTCATCATCGGCGTCGGCCAGGTCAACGACCGCCCCGAAGACCCCGACCAGGGACTCGACTCGCTCGGCCTGATGGTTGCGGCGCTCGAGGTCGCGGCCGCGGATGCCGGCGTGTCGCTCGGCGAGATCGACAGCCTCGCGATCGTCGACCAGATCAGCTTCCACAGCCTCGGCAAGCTGCCTGAACCGCTCGCCGCCGCGATCGGCGCCAATCCGAAGATCAACTACCAGTCTGCGGCGCCGCACGGCGACACCCCGATCCGCCTGCTCAACGAGGCCGCGAACCGTATCGGCGCAGGCGAGATCAAATTGGCGGCAATCGTCGGCGCCGAGGCGCTGCGCACCGCCGCCGGCCGCGCCGCCAAGGCCGCGAAGGGCGAGGACAAGAGCTACAATGCCGTCCGCCAGGTCGCGACCCGCCGCGAACCCAATTACTCGCAGCTGCACGGCCTGTCGGCCCCGGTCGATGTTTATCCGCTTTATGAAAACGCCACCCGCGCCGCCTGGGGCCAGAGCCTGACCGAGGCGCAGGACGAGAGCGCCGCCATCTGGTCGCGCTTCTCCGAAGTCGCCGCCGCCAACGACGGTGCCTGGATTCGCAAGCCCGCCACCCCCGCCGACATCCTGCGCGTCGACGAGCGCAACCGGCCGATCGCCTTTCCCTATTCCAAGCTGATGGTCGCCAATTCGTCGGTGAACCAGGGTGCCGGCTTCATCGTCACCAGCCTCGCCGAAGCTCGCCGCCGCGGCATCGCCGAGGACCGGCTGATCTACGTCGGCATGGGCGCCGCAGCGAAGGAGCCCGCGAACATCCTCCACCGCGACCGCTACGACGGCAGCGTCAGCATGGAAACGAGCATCAACCGCACGCTCGCGCTCAACGAGATGACGGTCGAGGATTTCGACTGCGTCGAACTCTACAGCTGCTTCCCCTGCGTGCCCAAGATGGCACGCCGCACGCTCGGCTGGCCGGCCGACAAGCCCGCGACGGTGTTCGGCGGCCTGACTTTCGGCGGCGGCCCGATCGCCAACTATATGAGCCACGCCGTCGTTTCGATGGTCGAAAAATTGCGCGAGGAAGGCCGCTACGGCTTCCTCTTCGCCAATGGCGGCTTCGCGACCGACAATCATTGCATCGTCCTCGGCAGCGAACCGATCGCCGCCGCCAGCTTCCCGCAGGACTTCGACTATCAGGCCGAAGCCGAGGAAAAGCGTGGCGCGGTCCCCGAACTGGTCAAGGCCTACGCCGGCCCCGCGACGATCGAAAGCTATACGGTCTTCTATGGCCGCGACAGCGCGCCGAAAGCAGGCGTCGTCGTCGCGCGCACGCCCGAAGGCCAGCGCACGCTCGCGCATGTCGACGTCGGCGACGCCGCGATGCTGGCGTTCCTCACCGACGGCAAGGCCGAACCGGTCGGCACGGCGGGCGAGGTTATCGCGCTCGGCGAAGACCGCTTCGGCTGGCGGGCCTGATCGCCCCTCCCGCAAGCGGGAGGGGAACTAGATTTCGAACGAAACCCCCTGCGCCAGCGGCAGCGCGTCCGAATAGTTCACCGTGTTCGTCGCGCGCCGCATATATTGGCGCCAGCTGTCCGAGCCGCTCTCGCGCCCGCCACCGGTCTCCTTCTCGCCGCCGAACGCCCCGCCGATCTCCGCGCCGCTGGTGCCGAGGTTGACGTTGGCGATGCCGCAATCGCTCGCGGCAAGGAAGCGCTCGGCCTCGCGCATGTCGGTGGTGAAGATCGCCGACGACAGCCCGGCGGCCACCGCATTATGCACGTCGATCACGGCGTCGAGGTCGTCGTAGCGCATCACATAGAGGATCGGCGCGAAGGTCTCTTCGAGCACCGGCCCGACCTGCCCCGGCATCTCGACGAGCGCGGGGCGCACATAGAAGCTCGCTCCTTCGCCCATCCGCTCGCCGCCCGCGATAACGCCGCCCGCCGCCTTGGCAGCCGCCAGCGCGCCCTGCATCATCTCATAGGCCGCGCGGTCGATCAGCGGCCCGACGAGCACCTCGCCCTCCAGTGGATTACCGACGCCGACGCTGGCATAGGCCGCCTTCAGCTTGGCGACGAAGCCGTCGTAGATGCTGTCGTGCAGGAACAATCGCCGCGTCGTCGTGCAGCGCTGGCCTGCGGTGCCCATCGCGCCGAACGCCACGCCGCGCAGCGCGAGGTCGAGGTCGGCCGACGGCGCGACGATCACGCCATTGTTGCCGCCGAGTTCGAGGATCGCGCGCGCAAAGCGCTCGGCCAGCCGCGGCGCGACCGCGCGTCCCATGCGCGTCGAGCCCGTCGCCGACAGCAGCGCAACGCGCTTGTCGTCGACCAGCGCCTCACCCGCCTCGCGCCCGCCGATCAGCAATTGCGACAGCCCCGCAGGCGCATCGCCGAAGCGCGCCAACGCGCGCTCAAAAATCGCCTGCGTCGCGAGCGCGGTCAGCGGCGTCTTTTCGGACGGTTTCCACACCACGCTGTTGCCGCAGACGAGTGCCAGCGCCGCATTCCACGCCCACACCGCGACGGGAAAGTTGAACGCCGAAATCACCCCGACGACGCCGAGCGGGTGCCAGACTTCCATCATCCGGTGCCCCGGCCGCTCGGTCGCGATGGTGAGGCCGTAGAGCTGGCGGGAGAGGCCGGTGGCGAAGTCGCAGATGTCGATCATTTCCTGCACTTCGCCCGCGCCCTCGGACGGGATCTTGCCCGCTTCGATCGTCACCAGCCGGGCCAGCTCGTCCTTTGCGGCACGCAGTTCCTCGCCGAACAGGCGCACCAGCTCACCGCGGCGCGGCGCGGGCACGTTGCGCCAGGCGCGGAAGGCCGCGGTCGCTCGATCGAGCGCCGCATCGATCGCCGCGGCATCGGCGACGCGCACCAGTGCCACCTGCTCGCCGGTCAGCGGCGTCACCGAGGGCATCGCCCCTTCGGTCCATGCGCGGCGGTCGACGCCCAGTCCATCGAGCAAACGCCCAACATCTTCGCCGATCCCGGCCATTGCCCATCCTTTCGACACCATATCGCGCTGCCTCTAATCCCCAACACCCGTTCGTGTCGAGCGAAGTCGAGACACGCCTGCGCAGCGCCAGACGCATCTCGACTTCGCTCGATGCGAACGGCTAAGGGGGAGCAAATAGAGGAGAGCTGCCGTGTCCGACCTACCCCCCTCCGAACCGCTGGTTCCGGTCCCCGCCGACGCCGCCGCCAACACCCATTGCACCGCCGCCGATTACGACCGGCTCTATCGGCAGAGCGTCGACGACCCCGACGCTTTCTGGGCCGAACAGGCGAAGCGGATCGACTGGATCACCCCGCCGACGAAGATCGCCAACTGGTCGTACGACCCCGTCAGCATCAAATGGTATGAGGACGGCGTCCTCAACCTTTGCCACAATGCCGTCGACCGCCATGTCGCCGCCGGCCATGGCGACCGCACCGCGATCATTTTCGAACCCGACGCCCCCGACGGCGAAACGCGCACGATCAGCTATGCGGCACTACTCGCCGACGTCGTCCGCATGGCGAACACGCTCAAGAAGATGGGCGTCCAAAAGGGCGACCGCGTCACCATCTATATGCCGATGATCCCAGAGGGCGCGGTGGCGATGCTCGCCTGCGCGCGCATCGGCGCGGTGCACAGCGTCGTCTTCGGCGGCTTCTCGCCCGAGGCGATCCACGGCCGCATCGAGGATTGCGCGAGCGACTGGGTGATCTGCGCCGACGAGGGTCTGCGCGGCGGCAAGACCGTTCCCTTGAAAGCCAATGTCGACAAGGCGCTCGAGCGCGTCGAGGTGAAGGCGGTGCTCGTCATCGCGCACACCGGCGGCGACGTCGCGATGAAGGAAGGCCGCGACCATTGGTATGACGCGCTGTCGGCCGATGTCGGGACCGAATGCCCGTGCGAACCGATGAACGCCGAGGATCCGCTGTTTATCCTCTACACCTCGGGCTCGACCGGCAAGCCCAAGGGCGTGCTGCACACGGTGGGCGGCTACTCGGTGTGGACCGCGACGACCTTCTGGTACGGCTTCGACTATCGTCCGGGCGAGATCTTCTGGTGCAGTGCCGACATCGGCTGGGTTACCGGACACAGCTATGTCGTCTACGGCCCGCTCCAGAATGGCGCGACGACTTTGATGTTCGAGGGCGTGCCCAACTATCCCGATCACGACCGCTTCTGGCAGGTCGTCGACAAGCACAAAGTGAACATCCTGTATACGGCACCGACCGCGATCCGCGCGCTGATGCGCGAGGGCGACGACTATGTGACGCGCCACGACCTATCGTCGATCCGCCTCCTCGGCAGCGTCGGCGAGCCGATCAATCCCGAGGCTTGGCGCTGGTATCATCAGATCGTCGGAAAGGGCCGCGTGCCGGTGATCGACACCTGGTGGCAAACCGAAACGGGCGGGATCATGATCACAACCCTGCCCGGTGCGCATGCGATGCAGCCGGGCAGCGCGGGCAAGCCCTTCTTCGGCATCCGCCCCGAACTCGTCGATGCCGAGGGCAACAAGCTCGTCTGCGAAGAAACCGGCGGCGCGGCCGAGGGGAACCTCTGCATCACGCACAGCTGGCCGGGGCAAGCGCGGACGATCTATGGCGATCATGGCCGCTTCGCCGAAACCTATTTCTCGACCTACAAGGGCAAATATTTCACCGGCGACGGCTGCCGCCGCGATGCCGACGGATATTGGCGGATCACCGGCCGCGTCGACGACGTCATCAACGTCTCGGGCCACCGCATGGGCACCGCCGAGGTCGAAAGCGCGCTCGTGCTGCACGAGGATGTCGCCGAGGCCGCGGTCGTCGGCTTCCCGCACGACATCAAGGGCCAGGGCATTTACGCCTATGTCACGCTCAACGCCGGGGTCGGGGCGTCGGCCGAGGTGGAGGCGGCGTTGAAGCAGCAGGTGCGCAAGGAAATCGGCCCGATCGCGACCCCCGACCATATCCACCTGACCCCCGGCCTGCCCAAGACGCGCTCTGGCAAGATCATGCGCCGCATTTTGCGCAAGATCGCCGAGAATGATTTCGGATCGCTGGGCGACACCTCGACGCTGGCGGATCCTAGCCTGGTCGACGGACTGATCGAGGGGCGCAAGAACCGCTAGGCGCTATTTGGCGAGCGCCTCGCACAAGCGGTCCGCCGCCAGCGCGATCCGCGATTCGGCGGTCTCGCGATTGGCGGGGCTGTTCTGTACGCCCTGCGTTTCGGTATTGAACGCGAGCAGGCTCCCCGCGTGCTGGTCGGGGCAGAGGCTGAGATAGGCGCGAAAACCGTTCTGGTCGCCATTATGACCGACAAAGCGCACGCCCGCCCGGCCGTCGATAAAGAAGGACAGCCCGCTCTGCGTCGTCGTCGCCATGCGGCCCTGCGTGAAATCCGCGCCCGCCGAAATCTGCGGCCGCCACATTTCCTCGAGCGACGACCGCTTGAGCACCAGATCATAATCAGCCTGCCGCGCCGGATCGCCGAGCAGGAAGGCAGCATAATTCGCCATGTCGGGCATCGGTGCATTGAGCCCGCCGTTCGATACGGTCACCCCGGTGTCGACATCGAAAGGTGCCGCGACGCGCTTGCCGTCGCGCACATAATAGCTGTGCGAGCGATGCGACAGCAGATGCGGCGGGGTGCGGTCGAAATAGCTGTCGTGCATCGCCAGCGGCTTCAGGATGTTCTTGTCGATATAGACTTCATAATCCTCGCCCGACAGGCGCTCGATCACCTGCCCCAGATAGACGATGCCGGGGTTCGAATAGCCGAAGCGGCTGCCGGGTTCGAATTCGACCTGCGTATAGGGCAGCATCGCCACCAGCTGCGACCAGCCGGCGGGTTCGAACGGCTGCCAGTCATGCTCGCGCCAAGGCCAGGTGCCGCTGCGGAAGCCCGCGCTGTGGCTCATCAGCTGGCGCAGCGTGATCGCGCCGGTGTCGCCATAGGGATTATGCACCGCCGCGAGTTCGGGCACATATTTGACGATCGGATCGTCGAGCGACAGCAGCCCGCGATCGCGCAGCTGCATGATCGCGATGCCCGTCATCGTCTTGGTCACCGACGCCCAATGATAGATGGTGCGCGCATCGACGGGGACATGCGCGTCGGCATCCTGCTCGCCCAGATGGTCGGCCGCCACGACGCGCCCGTCGCGCACGACATAGAAGCTGCTCCCCGCGATCTTCGCGCGCACCGTTTCGGCGCGATGGAGCGTGCGAAAGTCGCGCAGCGCCGTATCGAAGCCGCCCTCGTCGGCGGCGACCGGCTGCGCCGCGCCCAAAAGCAGGGCTACCGCCATCCAGCGCATCATCGCCGTTGCTCCCCCTGTCGTCGCCAAGATGTCAGGCCGCCACCGCATGCCCGCGCCGCATCGCAAGGATGCGCGCCTCGACCTGGTCGAGCGCGTCCAAGGCGGTGACGAGGTCGGCGTTGACCGAAGCCGCGACCTCGCGGCTGAGCGCGTCGCCGGTGCCGAGCATCTCGGCAAAGGTCGTGCGATCGAAAGCGAGCAAGGTCGCCTGCTCGCTCGTCCGGAGCAAGCGGTCGTGCGGCGCTTCCAGCAACAGTGGCGACAGGCCGGTGAGCTGGCCGGGTCCGGTCACGGTAAGCTGATAGACGCCGTCCTTGTGCGGCAACGCGCTGCGCACCGCACCGCGCACAACGAGCCACAACGCGTCGGACGCCGCGCCGACGGTCGCGAGGTCGTGATCCGCCGGCGCATCGATGCGCGTGCCCGCATCCCAAAAGACCCGCCGCTGCCCCGGTGTCATCGCGGCGCAGCAGGGAAGTTTTGCCAAGAACGCCTCGGCCGCAAAATCCTCCTCGGCCACCGGCGCCAGCGCGCGCTGCGGGCGCGGGGTGAAGCTGCCGGGGGTTTCGGAAAGCATCGCCGCGATATCGCGCGTCTTGTTCGCGACGCGCCCCGCGACAAGCCGGCCGAGCGCGCCCTGCAACTGGAGCGAGGCGGGGTGGAGCTGCGACAAGGCGGCGCGAAACTGGTCGGCACCCATATACCAGCTCGACACCGGCCCGCGCGCGATGCCCATCGCCGAGCGGCGGATGTCGCGGCCGATCAGCGCCATATCGCCGATCACCTCGCCCGGCCCGACCTGCGCCAGCAGCGCGAGCCCGCCGCCGGGCAGCCTTTTGCCGATATCGACCCGGCCTTGTTCGATCAGATACAGGCCCTCGGCGCGTTCGTTCTGGACCAGCAGCGCCTCGCCATCGGCGAAGTGACGCGGCGCAAAGGCATCGGCCAGTTCGTTCCGCGCCCCCTCATCGAGCCCCGCGAACAAAGGCACGTCCGCCAGCATCGTGGCGGACAGGGCGGTCAAGCGAGCACCGCCCAGGTCGGCGCATGGTCGCTCGCCTTTTCGCGGCCGCGATGATCCTTGTCGACGCCGGCGTCGACCAACCGGTCGGCGAGCGCCGGACTCAAGAGCAGGTGATCGATGCGAAAACCATGGTCGCGTGGCCAGCCGACATTCTGATAATCCCAGAAGGTCCACACACCCCCTGCGGGATGGCGGCTGCGCACCGCATCGGTCCAGCCGTCGCCGAGCAGGCGGAACCAGGCGTCGCGCGATTCGGGCTGCATCAGCGCATCATTCGCCATCGGCCCGCGCGGGTCCCACACATCGTCGTCGTGCGGGATGACATTATAGTCGCCGGTCAGGATCGTCGGGATTTCGGCGGCGAGCAGAGCCTTCGCGCGCTCGCGCAGCCGCGCCATCCAGCGCAGCTTATAGTCGAATTTCGGCCCCGGCTGCGGATTGCCATTGGGCAGATAGATCGACGCGACGCGCAGGCCATGGACGTCGGCCTCGAGGTAGCGCGACTGCTCGTCCTCGGCCTCGCCCGCGAGCCCGCGCTGCACCTCGACCGGTATCGTGCCCTTGGCGAGAATCGCGACGCCGTTGAAGCCCTTTTGCCCATGATAGAGGAAGCCGTAACCCGCCGCCTCGATCTCCTTGGTCGGCATCGTCTCGTCGCTCGACTTCAGCTCCTGCAGGCAGGCGATGTCGGGCTGCGTTTCCTCCAGCCATTCGACGAGGCGCGGCAGCCGCGCCTTGATTCCGTTGATGTTGAAGGTCGCGATTTTAACGGGCACGAAACGCCATCTCTTTCCGTTCGCCCTGAGCGTGTCGAAGGGCCGTTCTTTCCTTCAGCGTAAAAGAAGGACGGTGCTTCGACAAGGCTCTCCCGAGCGCCTGCAAGGCAGTCGAGGGGCTCAGCACGAACGGAGTTTGGAGATTTAGATCGAGAAGCTCGACCCGCAGCCGCAGCCTGAGGCCGCGTTGGGATTTTCGACCTTGAACGACGATCCGCCGAGCGAATCGACGAAATCGACGACACAGCCGCGCACCAGATCGATGCTGATGGGGTCGACGACCAGTTTCACACCGTCGGTTTCGGTGACGATATCGTCGGCGTCGATGCCCTCGGCCAGCCCGAAGCGATAGGTGAAGCCCGAACAGCCGCCGCCATCGACCGCGAGGCGGAGTGCGGCATCGGCCTCGCCCTTGCGGTTCGCGATCCAGCGGACGCGCGCGGCGGCGGCGGGGGACAGGGTGATATCGGAAAGCTGCGTGGCCATGGACGCAAGATAGGGCGTGCGGGCGCGAATGGAAGGGGTGAAGATCCTCCCCATCGCGAAGCGTTGGGGAGGGGGACCGCGCCCGAAGGGCGTGGTGGAGGGGTCTCGACGATGCGTCATGGCGAGAGGTTTGAACCCCTCCGTCAGCCCTGCGGGCTGCCACCTCCCCATCGCTACGCGTGGGGAGGATCTGGAATCTCCGCTTGCGCCGAAACCCGTCACCGCCCAAATGAAAAGGGCGCCCCGGCTTGGACCGGCGGGCGCCCCCTCCTCTCCGACCCTGAAAACCGTCTTATTCGGGACCGCCCATCGCCAGCTTGTCGCCGGTGATCGCGGCGATCGCCATGCTGTCCTGACGGCAGAAGGGCATCGGGTTGACCGGCGCGCCTTCGATGCGGACTTCATAATGGAGGTGGTTGCCGGTCGAACGGCCCGTCGAGCCGACATAACCGACGATCTCGCCCTTCTTCACCTGCTGACCCGGGGTCACGATGTAGGAGGACATGTGGCCGTAGCGCGTCTGGATCGCGTTGCCATGTTCGATTTCGACATAATTGCCGTAGCCGCCGAGGCGCTGGGCGCGGCCAACGATCCCGTCGGCGGTGGCGTAGATCGGGGTGCCGTGCGGCGCCGGGATGTCGATGCCGTTGTGGCGCGCGACTTTGCCGGTGATCGGGTGGACGCGCATGCCATAGGAGGACGACAGCGACATGTTCTGGATCGGCACGCGCGACGGGATGGCAACGCCGATATTGGCGGTCAAACCGGTGTCGAGGCGCTTCCACGCCTGGAAAATCGCGCGCGCTTCGCTGTCTTCGCTGGTCTGCGGAACGCCGGCGGTGAAGCTGTCGTCATCGGGTTCGTCGGGAACGACGATGCCCGCATCGGCGCTGTTGCCTGCGGCCTGGACGGCCGGGGCGGTGAAGCCCATCAGCGCGGTGGCACAAAAAATCAGCCCAAAACGAAACTTTTGCACCAGAAGAGTGTTTATCACTTAACGACCCCGCATCTGCCTTGTCGCCAACGGAGAAAATTTTCCGTTGGTGCCGGTTTAGTCTGCACTGGATGATTGATCATCCGCCCGGCAGCCTGTGTGCGTGGGCAGAGGTTACGAAGCAATAACGGCGTAGTATTCTTGCGTTAAACCGGCGTCATGGCGCGCTGAGTCGTTGAACGGCGGCTTCAACTCTCCCCGAAATCGCGATTTTACGAGGCTTTGCCAAGTCGAAGCGGGCGCGAATCCCCGTTCGTCGCACGCCCGGTTGAACCAGTCTGTGCCCGTGCTCACATGCCGGATCTCGTCGCTGTAGATGCGCCGCAGGATCGCCGCCGATGCGGTGTCGCCCGCGCCCTCGAACCGGGCGATCATCGCCGGGGTCACGTCGAGCCCGCGCGCTTCGAGCACCATCGGGACGATCGCCAGCCGCGCCAGCGCATCGTCGCTCGTCGCCTCGGCCGCCTCCCACAAGCCGGCATGCGCGGGCAGCGCCCCATAATGGCTGCCGAGGCTGCGGAGGCGCCGGTCGAGCAACGCGAAATGCATCGCCTCGTCGGCCGCGACGCCGATCCAGTCGTCGACGAAGCCGCGCGGAAATTCGCCGCCGAAGCGCCCGACGAGGTCGACCGCAAGGTCGATCGCGACGAACTCGATATGCGCGAGCGCGTGGAGCATCGCGATCCGTCCGCGTTCGGACCCGCCCTTGCGGCGGCTCGGCATGCGGTTGGGCGGCAGCAGTTCGGGCGCGGCGGGCCAGGCGGGCCGATCGGGCATCGCGACGTCGCAGCGATGGGCGAGGTCGCCGCGCCGCCATGCCCGCGCCAGCTCGCGCGCCGCGCGCCTTTTGGCATGCGGATCGGCGGTGAGCAGCACCGCGCGCGCGGCTTCGCCCAAGCTGATCAAAGCGCCCGCGCTGCCTCCAGCACCGCCTCGGCATGGCCCTTCACGCGCACCTTGCGCCATTCGCGCGCGAGCTTGCCGTCGCCGCCGAAAAGGAAGGTCGAGCGCTCGATCCCCATATAGGTGCGGCCGTAATTCTGCTTTTCGACCCAGGTGCCGAAGGCCTCGCACATTTCGCCGCCCTCGTCCGACGCGAGCCGCACGGTCAGGCCATATTTGTCGCGGAACTTGCAGAGCTTCGCGGGGGCATCGCGCGACACCGCCAGCACCTGCGCACCGAGCTTGGCGAATTCGGGTGCGAGCCGGGTGAAATCCTGCGCCTCGACAGTGCAGCCCGGCGTATCAGCCTTGGGATAGAAATAGACGACCAGCGGGGCGCCCTTGAGCGCCTCGAGGTCGATTGCCGCGCCGTCGGCGTCGAGCGGGGTCACGGCGGGAATCGCATCGCCGATGGCGAGGGTCATGGCTTTGTCTCCTGTCGATCGGGGCGAATCGACGCCCACCAGTTCGCGATCTCCTGCCGCGCCGCGTCATGCGCGGCAAGCAGTTGCGGCCAGCCGGGTTCGCCGCACTGGCTCGCGACCAGCTGCCGCGCCGCCGGGGTCGCGGGTTCGCCCTCGGGCGCGGTCAGCCGCAGCATCACCAGCATCCGCCCGAGCAGCCGATGCGCGTCGCACACCTCGGGCGGCGCGAGGCCCTTGGCCTTCAGGCAGGCGAGCGCCGCCGCGATATTCGGGTCGTGGCATTCGCCGCTCGCGAGTTGCGTCACCTGCATCGCGAATTCGAGATCGACGAGCCCGCCCGGCCCGCCCTTGATGTCGAGCACGCCCTTCGGCGGTTTGTGCGCCGCCATCTTGTCGCGCATTTCGGCGGCGTCCTGTGAAATTTTCACAGGCTCGCGGGGGCTGGCGAGCAAAGTGTCGACGATGCCCTGCACCGCCGCCCGCGCCGCGTCCGCCCCGTAGACCGGCCGCGCGCGCAGCAGCGCCATATGCTCCCACGTCCACGCCTCTTCGCGCTGATAGCGTTCGAAGCTGTCGAGCGTGACGACGAGCGGCCCCTGCGCGCCCTGCGGGCGCAGCCTTGTGTCGACGTCGTAAAGCTTGCCCGCCGCGGTCGGCACCGACATCGCCGCGGTCACCCGCTGCGCGAGGCGATTGTAATAGGTGGTTGCGCCGAGCGGGCGGCGCCCGTCCGATTCGGCAAGATGGTCGCCGGTGAACAGGTAGATGAGGTCGAGGTCCGACGCGTGGGTCAGCGCGCGCCCGCCGAGCCGCCCGAGCGCGAGCACGACGAGTTCGCTGTCGGCGATGCGTCCATGCGCCTCGACAAATTCGGCAACGGTCGCGTCGGCAAGCACCTGCAGCGCCGCTTCGGCGAGCTCGGAATAGCCGCAGGCGACCACCATCGGGTCGGTTGCGCCTGCGATCAGTTGCACGCCATAAGCGAAGCGCCGCTCGCCGACGCGGTCGCGCACGCGGTCGAGCAGCCGCTCATAATCGAGCCCCGCGAGCCCCGGCGCCCATTCGCACAGCAGTTCGGCCTTGGTCGCGGGCGCATCGAAGGCGCGCTTGTCGATCAGCCCTTCGATCAGTTCGACGCGCGCGCCGAGCGCATCGGCAAGCGTCGGGGCGAGCGTCAGCACGCGCACCGCGACCCTGGCGAGTTCGGGCTGCGCCGCGAGCAGGTGAAAGAAATTGATCGCGCTCGGCAGGCCCGAGACGAGCTTGTCGAAACGCGTCAGCGCGGCTTCGGGATCGGGGGCTGCGCCGAGCGCCTTGACGAGTTCGGGTAGCAGAGTCTCGAGCGCATCCTGCGCCGCCGGGGTGCGCAGCGCGCGCAGCTTGCCGCCGCGCCACTCGGCGATCGTGCGCAGCGCATGGTCGGGCGGTTCGAACCCCGCCGCCATCAGCGCGCCGGCGAGTTCGCACTCGTCGCGCGGCAGGCCGCCGGTCGCGGCGCGTTCGAGGACGAGCCGGTCGTAACAGGCGGCAACATAGGCGGTGACCGGCCGGAGCATCGCGAGCAGGGCAGCGCCGTCCTCCTGCCCGTCGAGCCGCGCGACCGCATCGAGCGCGGCGGTCTGGAGCGGCAGGCAATGCGTCTGCTGGTCCTCGATCATCTGCAGCCGATGCTCGATCCGCCGCAGCACCGCATAATGGCCGGTCAGCCGCTCGGCGATATCGGGGTCGATCCGCCCCGCCTTTGCGAGCGCCGCGAGGGCATCGACCGTCGCGGGCACGCGCAGCGACGGGTCGCGCCCGCCGTAGATCAGCTGGTGGACCTGCGCGAAAAATTCGATCTCACGGATGCCGCCGCGCCCGCGCTTGAGGTCATAGCCGGGACCGAACGCCTGCCCCTGTGCGAAATGGTCGCGAATCCGGTCGCTCATCGCGCCGATTTCCTTCAGCTGTCGGAAATCGAGGCTGCGGCGCCAGATGAAGGGCTGGATCGCAGACAGGAACTCGCCGCCGAGCGCGCGGTCGCCCGCCGAGGCGCGCGACCGGATGAACGCCGCCTGCTCCCACGCCAGCGCTTCGGATTCATAATAGGATATCGCGGCATCGACCGGCAGCACGATCGGCGTCACCTCGGGATGCGGGCGGAGGCGCAGGTCGACACGCAGCACATGGCCGTTCGCGGTGCGCGCCGACAGGATTTCGGTCATCCGCCGCGCGATCCGCACCGCCGCCTCGGTCGGATCGTCGCGCGAGCGGCGCGGCATCGTCTCGGGGTCGAAGATCAGGATCGGGTCGATGTCCGACGAATAATTGAGCTCATGGCTGCCGAGCTTGCCGAGTGCGATCACCGCGAGCCCGCGCGCTTCTCCGCCCGGCACGCGCTCGGCAAAGGCGGCAGCGAGCGCCGCGTCGCAGGCGGCGTCGGCAAATTCGGCGAGGTGGCGCGTCGTCGCCCGGACATCATGCTCGCCCGACAGGTCGCCGAGCGCGAGCAGCAGCGCGACGCGCCCGCGCCAGTGGCGCAGGCCTGCCATGATGTCGTCATCGACCGGCGGCGACGCGACGGCGGCGAGTGCCGTGTCGGTGCCGTCGGCCAGAAAGCGCGTCACATCTTCGGGATGCAATTCGGCAAGGCGCGCAAGAAAGGGCGCATTGGCGGTCAGGCGATCGAGCGCCGATTGGCGTTGGGACGTCATCGCGCGTCGCTATCGCGCGCATGGGCCAAGGCCGCAACCCAAAGCTCGTCATTGCAGACATAGCGACGCAATCCAGGGCGATTTACGCAGGCTCTGGATTGCTTCGCTGCGCTCGGAATGACGAAGCGATGAACTTAGGCCGGAACCGTGCTCTCGTCGAAGAACAGCACCTGCGCAATCGCGGCGCGCAGCGTCGCGGGCTGGTACGGTTTGGTCAGCAGGAAGGCCGGCTCGGGCCGGTCGCCGGTGAGCAGCCGTTCGGGGAAGGCGGTGATGAAGATGACCGGCAGCTTCACATCGGCGAGGATTTCCTGCACCGCCTCGATCCCGGAGCTGTTGTCGGCGAGTTGGATGTCGGCGAGCACGAGGCCGGGCTTGTGCGCCTGCGCCTCGGCAACCGCTTCGGCATGGGTGGTGGCGACCGCGACGACGTCATGGCCGAGGTCGCGGACGATCATCTCGATGTCCATCGCGATGATCGGTTCGTCCTCGATAATCAGGATGCGCGCGCGCGTCTGGCGATCGATTTCGGCCATCGCCTCGTCGATCAGCGCATGCACGGTCGCTCCGTCGCGCCCGATGATGCGCCCGGCATCGTCTTCGCTGAAGCCTTCGACGGCGGTGAGCAGCAGCGCCTGCCGCGCGAGCGACGGGATTCGGCGCAGCCGCGCATCGGCGATTGCGATATCGGCCGCGACCGGCCCCTCGGCCGCCGCCTGCTGTTCGGTTGCCAGGCCGAAATTATCATGCACCATCCGATAGAGCTGGATGCGCAAGTCGGCACGCGTGTCGACCGCCCCCGGATTTGCCACCAGCGTCTGCAACAGGCCCGCGACCAGCGCATCGCCGCTCTGCTGGCTTCCCGAAATGGCACGGCCGTAGCGGCGCAGATAGGGAAGATGCGGCGCGATCGCCTGACCCAATGACATATACTACCTCCTGATACAGGTCACTGCCTGCCTCGAAACCCGCGCAAAACGGGCAAAGCTCCGCCCGCCGCAAAAAAATTGCACGGTGGTGGAACGATCTAGCGGCAAATTGGTTTCATGGGGAAGCAGAAACGCGGCATTGCGCTTTGCTTACAGCGCGTTTAGCAACAGGCCCCATGTCCATTGGATATCATGATAATGTCGTCTGAGACCGGGTCGCCTTCGCAAAAGGCCGCCGCCAAGGACGGTGACAAGAAAACGACCAAAAAGGCGCAGGATGTGAACATCGCCCTGCGCCGCGCCTATGAGTCTGCGGTCGACGAGACCATCCCCGACTCGATGCTCGACCTGCTCAGCAAGCTGAACTGAAGTCAGCCCGCCGCGCTGCGGCGGTCGTCAGCCTGCCGCGCCGCGGCGATAATTTTCCGCAAAGTCCGACTGGAAGGCCGCGAACCGGCCGCCCGCGATCGCGTCGCGCATCGCCTGCATCAGCGCCTGGTAGAAATGCAGGTTGTGCTGCGTCATCAGCATCGCGCCGAGCATTTCGCCCGACCGCACCAGATGGTGAAGATAGGCGCGCGTCCAGGTCGTGCAGACGGGGCAGTCGCAGCGCGCGTCGAGCGGACCTTGATCTTCGGCATGTTTCGCGTTGCGGATATTGACCGGTCCGTTCCAGGTGAAGGCTTGGCCGTTGCGCCCCGACCGCGTCGGCAGCACGCAATCGAACATGTCGACCCCGCGCGCGACCGCACCGACCAGATCGTCGGGCTTGCCCACCCCCATCAAGTAGCGCGGTTTGTCGGCGGGCAGTTGCCCCGGCGCATAATCGAGCACGCCGAACATCGCCTCCTGACCTTCGCCCACAGCAAGTCCGCCGATCGCATAGCCGTCGAAGCCGATGTCGGTCAGCGCCGCCGCCGAATGCGCGCGCAGCTTTTCGTCGAGCGATCCCTGCTGGATGCCGAACAGCGCCGAACGCGAGGCATGCGCCTCGCCCGCATCGAAACCCGCGCGGCTGCGCGCCGCCCAGCGCATCGATCGCTCCATGCTCGCCAGCGCGCGCTTGGCATCGACGCCGTTCGGGGGGCATTCGTCGAACGCCATCACGATATCGCTGCCGAGCAGGCGCTGGATTTCCATCGAGCGTTCGGGGGTGAGCATGTGGCGCGAGCCGTCGATATGGCTCTGGAACGCCACACCCTCTTCGCTCTGCCTGGTCAGCGCCGACAGGCTCATCACCTGGTATCCGCCGCTGTCGGTCAGGATCGGCCGGTCCCAGCCCATGAAATGGTGCAGCCCGCCCAGCCGCGCGACGCGCTCGGCTCCCGGGCGCAGCATCAGGTGATAGGTGTTGCCGAGAATGATGTCGGCGCCGGTCTCGCGCACCTCTGCAGGCCGCATCGCCTTCACCGTCGCGGCGGTGCCGACGGGCATGAAGGCGGGGGTGCGGATGTCGCCGCGCTGCATCGCGATGACGCCGGTGCGGGCGGCGCCGTCGGTCGCGGCGACCGTGAAAGCGAATCTTGTCGTCATGGCGCGCGCCTATGGCGGGGGGCGCGACAAAAGTCGAGGCAGGCGGCTATTCCTTCTCGTCCTCGCTCGACGGTTCCTCGGCTGCGGCCTTGGCCTTTTCCTTCGGCTTCTCCTTTTCGAAGATGGCGATCAGTTCCTTCTTCTTCGCCGCGCTCAGCCCTTCCTCGGCCTCGGGGAACATCTCCTCCTCTTCCTCGTCGATATGGTGGAGGTAGCGATGCTTCATCGTGCGGAACCGCGTCAACCAGCCGGTCGATCCGAAATCCATCTCGTAGAGCTCGGTGAGCATGTCGTCGATTTCCTTGTGCTCGGCGACGCTGTGCTGCGCCTCGTCGCGCAGGTCGGGTTTACCGAGCATCGTCGCATAGAGCGACATCTCTTCCGAGGCCGCATGCGCGGTGACCTCGACGCGGAACGCCTCGAACAATTGTTCGCGCTCGTCGCTGTCGCCCTGCGTCGCGTCGATGCGATCGAGCAGGTCGCGATGCCGGTCATGGTCGGCCTTCAGCCGGTCGAAAATCTTGGCTTCCGCCATGGTGCGTCTCCATTCGATGACAGTCGAACGGAAAACGGATCAGCGGCGATGCGGTTCCGAAGCCCGGCCGCTCAGGGCGCCTTGGCCGCTTCGGCCGGGGTTTCCGCCGCGGGTTTCGACGGCATCTGGACCGGCGCGACATAGTCCGAATAGATCGCCGTGGCCCGCGCCGCGACGCGGTCGAGCAGGTCGGTTTTCTGGTCCTTGAGCAGCATGTCGGTCACCGCCTTGGCCTGTTCGTCGCCCACCGCCGCGCCGACCGAGAACCACGCCGCCGCCTCTTCGCCGTCCTTGGTCACCCCCTGGCCGTCGAGATACATCAGCCCGACGCCATAGAAACCATGCGCCTCGCCGCCCTTCGCCGCCGCCTTATAAAGGTCGAGCGCCTTGGCATAATCGACCACAGTGCCGCGGCCGGTGGCATGGAGCACCGCAAGGCTCGCCTGCGCCGCAGGACTGTTCTGCGCCGCCGCCTTGGAAATCCATCCGAACGCCGCCGCGGGATCGGCCGGTACGCCCTCGCCAGTGTCGAGCATCACGCCTAGCCGCCATTGGCACTGGCTCAGCCCCTTGTCGGCGCATTTGCGATATTGCGCGACCGCCTTGGCCTTGTCGGCGGTAATATTCTGGCCGCTGTCGTAGAACCAGCCAAGCGCGAACTGCGCCTCGGGGTCGCCCTCGCCCGCCTTCTCCTGCGCCAGCGCAAAGGCCTCGATCGGCTTGTTCGCTTCGAGCAGCGTGGCGATCTGCTCGGCGGTCGATGCGGGGGCGGTGGCGGCGGTCAGCACGGTCCATGCCAGGCCCAGCGCGGCAAAGCTCTTGATAAGTCGGCGATCGGTCATGCCGCGCGTTGTGCCAGCATGTCGGGCAAAGCGCTAGATGGAGAAACGCGCCGTCACACCTGCCCTATTTGCCGCCCCAGTCGCTCGTCGTCGTGAACAGCGGCAGCGACAGCCCGGCCTGCTGCGCCGCGGCCGCAATCAGATAGGGCGAAACACGATGCCGCGTGCACAGCCCGCCATTGCCATCATTGACCATCGAGGTTTCGAATTCGATCCCCTGCTGGTGCGTCCTCGACCGGCGCACCGTCGCGGTGACCAACTGGCCTTCGCCGAAATCGATCACGAACTGGGTGCCGGTGGGCACGTCCAGGATTCCTTCGATGAAGGCGCCGGTCGCCGACAGGTTACGCATCACGACAGTGTAACGGTAATTGTCGTGGATCGCGCCGACCTTGCGGAACATCTGGAACCGGTCGTTGCGCTGGCGCGCCGGGCCCGCGGGCTTGATCGTCCAGTTGCCCGATTCTGCGTGGCCCAGCAGTTCGTCGTTCGACACCGGCTTGCTGTACACATAGCCCTGCACATGGCTGACATTGAGCTTGCGGATCAGGTCGAGCTGGTCGAGCGATTCGATCCCTTCGGCGGTCGTTTCCATTTCAAGCGCCTCGGCGAGCGCGACGATCGCCGCGATGATCGCGCTGTTGCGCGATCCCGCTTCGGTCGCGCCGCGCACGAAGCTCTGGTCGATCTTGATCTTGTCGAACGGCGCCGACTGCAAATAGCCGAGCGACGAATAACCGGTACCAAAATCGTCGAGGGCGAGGCGCACGCCGAGGCCCTTCAGCGCCTTGAACATCTGGCTCGTCTCGGCCGAATCACCCAGGAAAACGCTTTCGGTGATTTCGAGTTCGAGCTGCTCGGGCGGCAACCCGCTGGCGGCAAGCGCATGGGCGACGATCTTGGGCAGCTCTGCATTGGCGAACTGGATCGGCGACACATTGACCGCGACGCGCATCGCTCCCGGCCAGCGCGACGCATCGTCGCACGCCTTGCGCAGCACCCACTCGCCGAGCGCCCAGATCAGATTGGCCTCCTCGGCGATCGGAATGAACAATGCGGGCGAGATCGGCCCGCGCTCGGGGTGGGTCCAGCGGATCAGCGCTTCCATCCCCGTGACGGTGTTGGTCTTGGCATTGACGATCGGCTGGTACGACAGCTCCATCTCGCCGCGCGCCAGCGCATCGCGCAAATCCTCCTCGAGCGCGCGACGATCTTCGGCCGCCTGGTGCAGGTCGCTCGAATAAAAGGCGAAGCGCCCGCGGCCATTGCCCTTGGCGGCATATAGCGCAAGGTCAGCGTTACGGACCAGATTGTCGCTGTTCTCGCCGTCGAAGGGGCTGATCGCGACCCCGACCGACGCGCCGATGATACAGCGGCTGCCCTCGACCGAATAGGGCTGCGACAGGCTGCTGATGATGTCGCTCGCCATGTCGCCCAATTTGCCGCGATCTTCGATGTCGGGGAGGATGATCTGGAATTCGTCGCCGCCGAGGCGGCTGACCATTTCCTTGTCGCCGACGATCTTGAGCAGCCGCTCGGCGACCTGCTTGAGCAGCGCATCGCCGGCGGGGTGCCCCAGCGTATCGTTGACCTGCTTGAAGCGGTCGAGGTCGAGCAGCATGATCGCGCATGAGCGCTGCTGCTGCGAGAAGGCGCCGAGCGTCGAGTCGAGCTTTTTCGAGATATTGAAGCGGTTGGCGAGCCCGGTCAGCGAATCATACATCGCAAGGCGCGACGCATCCTCGGCCGAGCGGCGCTGCTCGGTGATGTCCATGCCGCTGCCGCGATAGCCGGTGAACCGACCGCCGCCATCGAAATGCGGACGGCCCGAAACCGCCCACCAGCGCTGGTCGCCCTCGAAGGCGCAACGCAGCGGCAGTTCGTCGAACTTCGATTGCTTGGTCAGCAGGAAAGGCAGGGTGCGCTGGCGTTCGCCATGGCTGTCGACGGGCAGGAACAGCTCGCTGAAGCTCGCGCCCAGCAGACCCGAGGCGGTCCGCCCCATCTGCTCGGCGACATAGTGGGTGATGTATGTGATGCGGCCGTCGGCATCGGTGGACCAGAACCAGCCCTGTCCGCTTTCCTCATAGTTCTGGAGGAGCAGCAACGCTTCCTTGGTGTGGATGCTGGGCGCGACTTCGGAACGCGGCGTCGCTGCGCGCGCGCCGAACTTGCCCAAAAATCCACGCCCGCCGCCGTCTGGCACTGCCTGTTTCCCCTGGTCGTCCGGATGCAGTGCCGGCTTAGCCATGTGTCGTCATCATGCTGGTCCCCACCCGAGGAAAGCATTTGCCTGAAATCCCTTGCTAATCCGTAAATGGCGCGCCGTCAGGTCAGGGAAGCAACAGGCTCGCGTCGCCATAGCTGTAAAAGCGATATTCGCGCGCGATCGCATGGGCATAGGCCGCCTGCATCGTCTCCAGACCCATCAGCGCACTGACCAACATGAACAACGTCGATTTCGGCAGGTGGAAATTGGTCATCAACCCGTCGATCGCCTTGAACCGATAGCCGGGTGTGATGAAGATCGAGGTGTCGCCGGCAAAGGGCGCGATGATATTGTCCTCGCGCACCGCGCTTTCGAGCAGGCGCAGGCTGGTCGTGCCGACCGCGATGATGCGCCCGCCGCCAGCGCGCACTGCATTAAGCCGCGCGGCGGTGTCGGCGTCGATGCGGCCCCATTCGGCGTGCATGACATGGTCGTCGGTGTCGTCGGCCTTGACCGGCAGGAAGGTCCCCGCGCCGACGTGGAGCGTCAGCGTTTCGCGCTTGACCTCCGCCGCGTCGAGCGCGGCGAGCAGTTCCGGCGTGAAATGCAGCGCTGCGGTCGGCGCCGCAACCGCGCCGTCCTCGCGCGCGAACATCGTCTGGTAATCACTGCGATCGGCCTCGTCGGTCGGGCGCTTGCCCGCGATATAGGGCGGCAAGGGCATCGTGCCCGCCCGCTCAAGCAGCAGTTCGACGGGTTCGTCGCCGCCGAAGCAAAGGATGAAGCTGCCGTCGGCGAGCCGCTCCTCGGCCAGCGCGTTCACCCCCGATGCAAATTCCACCGTCTCGCCGACGCGCAGCCGTTTGGCGTTGCGGATGAAGGCCTGCCAGCGGCGGAGGTCGATGCGCTTGTGCAAGGTCGCGCCGATCTTGGCTCCCGACGTGCTCTGCGCGTCATCTTGTCGAACGCCCCTCCGCCCTTCGAGCTGCGCGGGAATGACGCGGGTGTCGTTGAACACCAGGCAGTCGCCCGCACGCAGCAGCGCCGGCAAATCGCGGACGCCGCGATCCGCCATCGCGCCGCGCTCGACCACGAGCATCCGCGCCGCGTCGCGCGGGCGCGCCGGGCGCAGCGCGATGCGCGCGTTGGGAAGGTCGAAATCGAAGGCGTCGACGCGCATCGCGCGCCTCTCCTTACTGGATCGGGGCGTTGAGCTGGTCGGCGGTGATCGGCGCCGCGGCGGGCGCGGGCGCGGTGTCGGTCAGCATCGACGCGGGCGGCATCGGCTTGTTGTCGGCGGCGACCGAGACCTGGACCATGCGCGACATCACGGCCGGCGGCTCGCCCTTCTGGATCGCGTCGACATATTGCATGCCGGAGATCACGCGGCCGAAGGCGGTGTAGCGGCGATCGAGACTGAAGCGCGGCTGGAGCATGATGAAGAACTGGCTGTTCGCGCTGTCCTCGCTCTCGGCGCGCGCCATTGACAGCGTCCCGCGCAAATGCGGCGTCGGATTGAATTCGGCCTTGAGGTCGGGGAGCTGCGAGCCGCCCTGCCCCGTCGCGGTCGGGTCGCCCGTCTGCGCCATGAAGCCGTCGATCACTCGGTGGAATTTCACCCCGTCGTAAAAGCCCGCGCGCGCCAGCTGCTTCAGCCGTTCGACATGGTTCGGCGCGACGTTCGGATAGAGCTGCACAACGATCCGACCGCCTGTCGATAGGTCGATGTTGAGCATATATTCGGGGTTGTTGATATACTGGTCGGGCGTCATCGCCGGCACCGCCGGGGCCACCGTCGTTTCGCCGGTGGCCGGTGCAGTCGCGGGCGCCTCCGCCGGGGGCGTTTCCTGCGCCGCGAGCGGAGCCGCAAGGCCGAGCGCCATCGCCGTCAGGATCAAGGGGCGGAAGGTGAATGTCATGCTGGATCGGCCTTTGTGATGAAATGCTCTATGCGCCCCGTCTGGCGCGGCCCTAGCGGGAAAAAGCTGAACGCTCAATGATCGTTACTCTTTGGAGAGGCGGCACCGGCCCGCTCCCCCACCCGGCCTCCCGTAGGTTACTATCGTTGGGAGGCCGGGTGGGGGAGCGGGCCGGTGCCGCTTTCAGCAAAGCTGAAACCTCATCAGGCGTCGCCTTGGCGCAGCCCGCGCTCGGCGATGCGCCCCGTCACCGCGTCCTTCACGGCGGGGGTGACGAATTTGTGGATGTCGCCGCCGAAGATCGCGATTTCCTTGACCAGCCGCGACGCGATCGGCTGTAACCCCACATCGGCCATCAGGAACACCGTCTCGATCCGGTCGTTCAATTGCTGGTTCATGCCCGCCATCTGATATTCATATTCGAAGTCGGCGACCGCGCGCAGCCCCCGCACGATGACGCTCGCGCCCTCGCGCTCGGCGAAGTCCATCAGCAGCGAGTTGAAACCGACGACGCGGATATCGCCGCCGATGCTCGTCACCTCGCGGCGGACCATCTCGATGCGTTCCTCGTCGTCGAACAAGGGCGATTTGGTGATGTTGGTCGTCACCCCGATCACCAGCCGGTCGACCAGCTTCGCGCCGCGCCGGATGATGTCCATATGCCCCAGGGTGATCGGATCGAACGTCCCCGGATAAACCCCCACGCGCATCAGCGGTCCCTTTCCACGATATAGCGAGCGATCGCGCGCAGCAGCGTCGCCTCTTCCCCGAAACCTGCGAGGTGGCCGATCGCCTGGTCGACCAGCGCCACTGCCTGTTCGCGCGCGCGGTCGAGCCCCATCAGCGTGACGAAGGTCGCCTTGCCCGCCGCTTCATCCTTGTGCAGCGCCTTTCCGGCGAGCTCTTCGTCGCCCTCGACGTCCATGATGTCGTCGGCGATCTGGAAGGCGAGCCCGATATCGCGCGCATAGCCGCGCAGCGGCACGCGCCCCTCGGCCGGAATGCGCGCGAGGATTGCCCCCGCCTCAACCGAAAAGGCGATCAGCGCTCCGGTCTTGAGCTGTTGCAGCCGGGTCACCGTCGGCAGGTCGAACTGCGCGGTCTCGGCGGCGAGGTCCATCATCTGCCCGCCCGCCATGCCCGCCGGCCCAGCGGCGCGCGCCAGTTCGCGAATCAGCTCGCTGCGCACGAACGGGTCGGCATGCGTCGCCGGATCGACGAGCCATTCGAACGCCAGCGCGTGGAGCGAATCGCCCGCGAGCACCGCAGTCGCCTCGTCATAGGCCTTATGCACGGTCGGCTTGCCGCGGCGCAGGTCGTCATCGTCCATGCACGGGAGATCGTCATGGATCAGCGAATAGACGTGCATCGCCTCGACCGCCGCGCCGACGCGCAACGAAAGATTGCGATCGACATGATAGAGGTCGCCCGCCGCGCGAACGAGCAACGGGCGCAGGCGCTTGCCGCCGCCGATCGCGGCATGGCGCATCGCCTCGTACAACCGGTCGCGCGGGTCGGCGGGAACCGACAGCAACTGGTCGAACAGGCGATCGGTCGCGTCGACGACGTCGGCCTGCGTTTCGGCGAGCAGCCGGCTACCCGCGTCCACCTCTCCCTCGGCGACCGCCACGCGGCTCAGCCTTCGCCGAACGGCGTGGTTCCCGCCGGCCGGCCGTCCGCACCGAGGCTCACCTGCTCGATACGCGCCTGCGCGGCGGAGAGCCGCGCTTCGCAATGACCGCGCAGCGCGTGGCCACGCTCGTAGAGCGCGACCGATTCCTCGAGGCTGACGTCGCCGCTTTCGAGTCGCCGCACGATCGTTTCGAGCTCGCCCATCGCGGCTTCGAAGGACAGCGAGGCGATTGCGGTATCGGGGGTATCCGTCATGCCGCCTGCTTTGGCCCCTTCGCCCCTGTCCGGTCAAGCTTGACGTCAACGAACATCGCCTTAGGCTCGCCCCATGTTCATCGGCCATTTCGCCCCGGCGCTGGTCGCCGCCGCCCGGCCGAAAGCTGCGGGCCTCGGCACGCTGTTCGTCGCCGCGCAGCTCGTCGATATCGGCTTTGCCGCCTTGCTGGTCCCGGGGGTCGAGGCGATGCGCATCGTCCCCGGCATCACCGCGATGAACCCGATGGACCTGTATCACATGCCCTATACGCACAGCCTGCTCGGCGCGCTGATCTGGGCCAAGATCTTCGGCCTGCTCGTCTGGTTCGTGACAAAAAGAAAAGCCGCCGCGATCGGCGCGGCGCTCGTCGTCGTCTCGCACTGGTTCGTCGACCTTGCCGTCCATATCCCCGATCTCACGCTTTACGGCGCACCGCCGAAGCTCGGACTCGGGATCTGGAATCATCCCGCAATCGCGATGCCGCTCGAGATCGCCTTCATCGGCGCTGCGCTGATCTATTACGCCCGCCGCACGCGGGCCCCGACGGGGAACGGGCGGATGTGGATCCTCGCCGGCCTGCTTGCATTTGCGCAAGCCGTCGACTGGTTCGGGCCGAAGGAACCCGTTTATTCGCTCGCCATCCCGGCGACGATGCTCTTCGCCTACGCCCTGCTCGCAGCGACCGCCGCCTGGGCGGGCGCCAATCGCCATCTCAAGGAAGCCCCCACCTGATGCTGCAAGCCGCCGCCGGTTACGGCCTTACCGCGCTGATCTTCGGCCTGCTCGACGCACTTTGGCTGACCAGGGTCGGCCCGAAACTCTATCGGCCCGAGATCGGCGAATTGATGATGGACGGGTGGCGCCCCGTTCCGGCGCTGATCTTCTATGCGCTCTATATGCTCGGCATCCAGATTTTTGCGGTCCAGCCCGCGCTCGCGGCGGGCAAGTGGCAGGTGGCGGCGATGTACGGCGCGCTCTTCGGCTTCTTCTGCTACATGACCTACGACCTCACCAACCATGCGACGATGAAAATCTGGTCGACCAAGATCACCCTCGCCGACATCGCCTGGGGCACCTGCGCAACCGGGCTGTCGGCTGGCGCCGCAGCCTGGCTGGTAATGACTCTGCTGCCGCGCAGCGCCTGACCCCGCGCCACCGCGCGCAATCACGGTTCGGTTTTTTGCAATTGCCCGGCGCGGCAAGCCGGATCATGCTGCACTGCACAAGAAGAGAGGGGCGTAAAGGCAAGTTTTGTTCGTTCAACAAGGACTTGCATCATGAAAAAATTCATCCTCCCCGCCCTCACCCTGTTCAGCCTGCTTCCTGCCGCGGCGCATGCCGAGGAAGTCCGCCGTTTCGAGCATGAGGGCAATATCTACAGCTACACCGTCTCGACGCTCGGCGACCGCCGCGTCATCAGCGGTGTCGAGGAAAAGACCGGCAAGCCGTTCAGGCTGCGCGTCGGCACCCACCAAGTCCGCGGCACCGTCGGATCGCAGCAGGTCCGGTTCTCGCTCAAGGACGTCGAGCCGCTCAAGGCCTCGGTCACGGTGCTGGCGGCACGCTGATCTCCGACGCGGGCCCCATGGTGCGAAATGCACTATGGGGTCTGTTCCTATCGCGCGCACGCGGCTAAAGGCGCGCCATGACTCAGACCGCAACCGCGCCCGCCTCCGTCATCACCCCCCAGGTCGTCGCCGACCACGGCCTGTCGCCGGAAGAATATGAGCGCGTCGTCGCCGCCATCGGCCGCGAACCGAACCTTGTCGAACTCGGCATCTTCTCGGTCATGTGGTCCGAGCATTGCAGCTACAAAAGCTCGCGTATCCACCTCAAGAAGCTGCCGACCGAAGCGCCCTGGGTGATCTGCGGCCCCGGCGAAAATGCCGGCGTCATCGACATCGGCGAAGGGCCCGACGGCAAGAAGCTCGCCGCGATCTTCA
>VFQO010000429.1_pt1 | contig 46301 bp, 35 predicted proteins | sample 3512331 | NCBI WGS metagenome assembly VFQO01 (sample SAMN10412371, study PRJNA504923) | tailings metagenome | isolation source: Replicate 3 from Balatoc abandoned mine | place: Philippines: Itogon, Benguet | collected 2017-08-28 | reverse complement strand
TGAAGGTGCGAACTCTTCGCTGAGCTATGCTCATCTTAAATTGCTGACGATTTGCCATCTTTCTATCATGTAACGGTTAAAATTTTAATCCTAAAACCGGTCAATCTATTTCAGGCAATATCAAGTGTTTCAAATTGCCCATGATTACAGCCTGATCAACCAAATCCATAACCGTTCGATACTCTTGCCCCAGCGGGGCAACCTGTTTGTAGCCCAGGGATTCCCCACCCAATTTCTCCGTCGGTGCGGCCTATCAAGTATTAAGACCTAGCAACCAAGAAGCAGGCCGCACCGACGGTATGGGGCGGGGTAGCGAATTCGGCACCGAAGGTGCTAGACAGTATTTACCAAAGGCTGTGGCCTGTTCATACCTTGTGCGTTGGCGATTCCGGACAGAGGCGTCGTAGCTACCGAAGGAAATTCAGGTATGCGAAACGTTTTAAACTTTAATCAATTATATCTTCAAGAAGCTTTTCCAGAACAGGCAACTGAGCTGAAAAATCCTTTTCCTCCTCGCGAGAGTAAGCTATTCTTCCTTCTTTATCCACAAGGAATATCTGTGGAATTCCCAAAACGCCAAATGTTTTGATCAATGGTTTATTCCCGAAGATATGACTCCACCTCAAATCCCATTTCTTTACTGCCTGCTTAAATAGGGTAACCTCTTCATCCAATGTCACGTAGATTATTGTCAAATCATCCTCTGAAAACTTCGAACGTAGGGTTTTTATTTGAGGAATTTCAGCCAAACAGGGTTTGCACCAAGAAGCCCAAAAAACCAATAAAGTGTAGTTCTTATTCTGAAGGGATAGCTTATCTTTTGAGTAGTAGTCTGCTGCCTCGATAATCGGAGCCATCGCATTCTTTCTCAGTGCCTTACCTTTCAGAAATAGCTCTAGTTCATTTCCCTCAAAACTTCCTTTCCATTCATTTGAAAAAAGATGGAATACCGACAATAAAGTATCCGGATGCGCGGTGTGATCGGTAGCTAAAGTTCGTCTGAAGTAATCAAAAGCGAAATAATCAGTAGGCCGGCTTTTGATGAACTCAATTTCTTTATCCCGAAGACTAGAATAGATCGTATCAAAAACCCGAGCCAAGGAATCCGTGTATTCCCCTTCGTAGGTCGGACTAAAGTAGTGTCGGTAAAATACCTTGTAGGCATTTAATTCAGCTCGCGTAAAATCCTGAAGTTCTTTTCCGACCACATCCAGGCGATAGGCGTTTTTCAAACTACTTTGATTGAAAATATTCTCGTTGGAGCCTTTCGAAGTAAAGGTGATGGAAGCATTCGTTCCATCGACCCAAAAATAATGCATATCCACAAAACTCTCTTTTTCTTCATCCAACATCGAAAGCGTTACATACCTAGAAAAATAGGTTCCGGATACCGTCATCTTGTTATTGACAAACTGACCAGGAACGGCGATGCGCTCTCGACCATTATCATACCCCATTCGGATATGTTGGGTATCCACCTCTTTAGGAAATTGGATGGTTACAGAAAAGGATTTTTGGGCTACACTTATGACAGAAATCAAAAGAAATACGACCGAAAGGGTTAGCTTCTTCATCATTCACATTTTATGAATTCATAATTCATAATTCATAATTCATAATTATTCATCTTTCTTACTTAAATCCAAATTTCTTCAAAGACGCATGGCTGATTTTCATGGCATCTAGGGGTTGCAGGCCATCGAAGGTTTGATCTTGTTCCACAAGATAATATCGCATACCTGCTTTTTTGGCTTGTTTTTGAATTTTGGCAAAATCGATGGATCCAGTTCCCACTGGGGCAAATCGGCCCTGGCTATCCATATCTTTCAAATGCCAAATAGGGAAACGCTTTGGATATTTATCGAAATAGGCTAGTGGATCTGCTCCGGCTTTGGTCACCCAATAAAGATCCATCTGGAAGTTCACCACGCTGGGATCTAGGTTTTCCAACATGTACTCGATGGGTACAATACCAGCTTTGTTTTTTTCGAACTCGAAACCATGGTTATGATAAAGGAAGGTAAGACCTGCGGCTTTGCACTTCTCCCCCATTGTCTTGAGAACGCTGGTAAGGTGGGCTACATCGTCTGTCATGGACAAGCTTTTGGTTTCAGGATTGTATTTGAACATTCCCATGGGGGGCACGGGGGCTACAAAATATTGAAATCCAGCGGCTTTGGTATCGGCGATTTGCTGATCGATATTGTCCAAGGTGGCAGACCCCATGTGTGCGCTTAGGGGTGTGAGACCAATCTCTTGTAGCGCTTTTTTGAACTCTTCGGGTTTCATGCCGTAAAACGTACCATTTTTATAGTCTGCGGCCTCGATGAACTTATAACCAGCCTCAGAGACTTTCTTCAGGGTACCGATGGCATCTTTGCCCATGTCGGTCCGGACAGTGTACAGGCTCAAGCCACCAAAGTTTCCTTGTGCCCACGTGGAAAGGTTGAGGAATAGTAGGACGGCGACTGTTAGCCAAGGAGCTACGTACGATTTTTTCATTGTTATTCGGTGTGTTGGGTTAAATGATGTGGGAAGGAATTTCTTCCGAACAAATATACTACGCTTCTTTCGAATTGTCCTATTTTTCTAGTAGACTAAAGATCCGAATCATTTTCTGGCACACGGTGTTTCAATTTTATGTTTCTTTGAAAAAAAAATGATATGTCCAATATCCAACTGATCATCGAGGAGCGGGCTGCTTCCATTGGCCATTTTATGGTGGGCCGTTTGTTACCCTTTCGCCAAAAACGGTCGGTGGGGCCGTTTGTCTTCATCGATCACATGGGACCCGTTCAGCTGAAAGCACGTGAAGCGCTCGATGTGTTGCCTCATCCACACATCGGACTTTCCACGCTCACTTTCCTTTTTGACGGCGCTATCATGCACCGCGATAGCTTAGGAAGTGAACTGGAGATTCAGCCAGGGGCTGTCAACTGGATGACCGCTGGCCGGGGTGTGGTACATTCAGAACGAACACCCGAAGCCCTGCGAGAAACTGAAACGGTCTTGCACGGACTTCAAATTTGGGTGGCACTTCCTACTCATCTCGAAGAAATGGAGCCCTCATTCACCCACATTCCAGCCGCCAACATCCCAACGTGGGAGGAGCATGGACTTTCCTTTAAACTCATCGCTGGGGCCTTCAGAGGCCATCAATCTCCCGTGCCGACCTACAGCCCTTTGTATTTCATTGAAATCAAATGCCACCAAACGCAAAAACTTGACCTAGGGGAACATCTGTTTGGAGAAAGTGCCCTGTATATTTTGGAGGGGTCGATTGTGGACAACGGCCATGCGTTTGGTCCGAAACAAATCTTGATCGCCCAAGAAGCTACCTTATGCTCGTTTGACGTGACCGCTGGCTCAACCCTCTACATTTTCGGGGGTGAACCATTCCCAGAGCCTCGGTACATCGACTGGAACTTTGTTTCTTCCCGAAAAGAGCGCTTGAAACAGGCCAAAGAAGATTGGATCGCGCGGCGTTTTCCGGAAATTCCGGGTGAAACGGGCTTTGTGCCGTATCCAGGCACTGGAGCTTGAGGACAGATACCCTAGACGATTAGCAAAACGACCACATGGCATTGTTTTACTCTTTTGGCCTCCATCTTTTAGGCCTTTTCTACCGATGGGCGGCTTGGTTTCACCCCAAAGCCAAACAGTGGGTCCAGGGCCGCACTCAGATCCACCGTTTTATGCAGAACCCACGACCGGAAGGTCCTTGGGTTTGGTTCCATTGTGCTTCCTTGGGTGAATTCGAGCAAGGCCGCCCTTTGATGGAAGCTTTTCGAGAAGCATATCCGCGGTATCAAATCCTATTGACTTTTTTTTCGCCGTCAGGTTATGAAGTGCGGAGCCAAACCCCGGTGGCAGATGGGGTGTCGTATCTTCCGTTGGACACGTACCGCGACATGAAAAAATTTGTGGAGCACGTTCGTCCGACAGCCGTATTTTTTGTCAAATATGAATTTTGGCCCAACTTATTGCAGATTTTACGCCAAAAAAACATACCTACCTTTGCTTATTCGGTAATTCTACGCCCCAATCAGGTCTATTTCAGATTGGGAATGGGCTTCTTTCGCCGGGCTCTCACTTCCTTCACCCACCTTTTTGTTCAGAATAAAGCCTCGCAAGTGCTGTTGGATTCGATCGGCTTCCCACACCATACCTTGGCCGGAGATACCCGTTTTGACCGGGTACAGCGCATCAAAGAGACGGGCGTGCTTCCCGATGCTTTAGCGACATGGAAGGGAGCACATCAAGTATTGGTGGCGGGAAGTATTTGGCCGGAAGATTTTGAGGTTCTACAGCCATATATTGAACAACACCCCGAGATGAAGTTCATTTTGGCTCCACATGAATGGGGTTCCGCTTGGGAGGAGCATGCTCATTTGGTGGGGGTCCGGTGGTCTCAATGGGACCAGCAGGCACCACCTACCGACGGAGTTCTTTGGGTAGATACCATGGGCCAGCTATCCAAATTGTATCGCCTTGCCGAGGTGGCGTACATTGGCGGTGCGTTTGGGAAAGGATTGCACAATACATTGGAGGCGGCGGTTTTTGAGATTCCGATCCTTTTTGGAAATAAACGGTACCATAAATTTCAAGAAGCATTGGATCTGATCGAATCGGGGGCGGCTTTTCCGGTATCGAATGCCTCGGAATTTCGTCAAAAAATGGACGAATTGAGATCGCCCGAAGCTTACCGAACGGCACAACGAGGAGCTAAATATGTGGTGGCGCTGGGGCTTGGATCGACACAACGCATCATGGATCAACTTAAACACTTTATCCCACATGATTGACATCGCCTTGATTGGTGCCGGTAACGTGGCTTGGCACCTTGGACATGCCCTGGAAAGCGCGGGTTTCTCTGTCCGTGAGGTCTACAGCCGGTCGTTTCAACGAGCTGCAGACTTGGCTGAGACATTTTATGCTGCGCGGCCTACTGATGAACTTGACTTTCGAGATAGCGTGGCCGAGGTCTTTTTTTTAGTCGTCACTGACCACGCTCTACCTGAAGTTTGCCAACAGATCCAACTACCGGAGGATGCCTTGGTGGTGCATACTTCGGGCGCCCTACCACTTTCCATTTTGTCCGATATCCTACATGATCAACGGGGATTGGACGTAGAAATTGGCGTATTTTATCCTTGTATGACCTTTACTCGAGGGAAATCCTTGGATTTTAAAAAGGTACCCGTCTTGATTGAGGCTGAAAGCGAGGAAGAATTGGCTTTCTTAAAAAAGATAGGCGACCAACTGGGGAAAGAGGCTCGAGAGGTATCGTCGGAGGACCGGAAAACCTTGCATGTAGCGGCTGTTTTTGCTTGCAATTTCACGAATCATTTGTGGGCTGTGAGCCAGTCCTTGGTCGAGTCCGAGAACCTATCTTTTGATTTATTGAAGCCCCTCATAGCCGAGACCACCCGTAAAGCATTAGCTGCGGCTCATCCGGCTGAGGTACAGACAGGGCCGGCGGTCCGGGGAGATGAGTCAACCCTCCAAGCGCACCGGCAGTTATTACAAGATGATCCTGATTTTTTAGCACTCTACATCACCTTGACGGAGAGTATTCAGGCTTGGCATGAAGGGTAATTTAGGTTTTGAGTTTCTTTTTCTTGGCGGCTGGGAATAATACATTATTCAAGATCAAGCGATATCCGGCCGAATTGGGATGCAAGTTGAGGTCAGTGGGTTCTTCGTTCACGAAATGTTGATAGTCCTCCGGATCGTGTCCGCCATAAAATGTCCAAAATCCTTTGCCCGCGGTACCATGCAAGTACCGAGCCTCTTGCAACGACTTATTTTCGGCCAGCACCACGACTTCGGGTTTGATGAATTTCTTCTTGAAGGCGGTCGTTTGGCCCATAAATCCTTTGATCAAATTGGCGTGATTTTGGGTTAGCATCGTAGGAATGGGGTCGTATTTGGCCGAAAACTCGAAGAGTGAGAAATAGTCATTATTTTCCTCTACAAATCGTTCATTGGCTGTTTGGTCGATGTTTGAAAATTCGACTTCATATGGATCCCGGACGAGTTGAAAATTTTGGAAGGCGAAGGTTTGATCATAATCTAGCTTTTTGTCTGCCTGATCGTCCATGCCATCGCCATCGTAGGGCGACTCCACGATGTCGATCCCTTGAGCAGCCAAGGCGATATCAAATGTATCGGTGGCATTGCACATGGCAAACATGTATCCTCCTCCCAAAACAAAAGCTTGAATTTTTTTGGCTACCGCACCTTTGAGGTCGGTGACTTTAGATAGTCCGAATTTCCGTGCTGTTTGCTCTGCCACCATTTTTTGCTGTTGAAACCAGGCGGTACCGCGCATCCGGAGAAATTTTCCGAATTGCCCTGTAAAATCTTCGTGATGAAGGTGTAACCAATCGTATTCAGGTAGTTTATCGGACATGACCTCGTCGTCAAAAACTTTGTCGTAGGGAATTTCGGCGTAGGTTAGAGCTAAGGTCACGGCGTCGTCCCAAGGTTGAGCATAAGTGGGAGTATACACCGCAATCTTAGGGGCTTTTTGAAGTTTGACGGCATCGGTATTGGTTTGGGGCGCCTTGACCTGAGCAAGAATTTGATCAGCCTCCGCCTCCGAGATCACTTCATAAGAAACACCTCGAATGATGCATTCATTGATGTAGGCCTGGGTAACCGGACTTAAAAAACTTCCCCCACGGTAATTCAGCAACCAGTCCATCTCAACCCCATGTTTATCCAGCAACCAAAAGGCAATTCCGTAGGCTTTGAGGTGATTGGACTGCTGACTATCCATCGGAATAAGGAGTCGATTGGCCAGGATAGGTCCAGAAAGTAGAAAAAATAGGATGAACGGTGCGAGTGCAAATCCCATCGGTTTGGGAATCAAGGCACTCTTTTGGAACTTTGTGGACATATTAATGATAGGATTTGATTCCTAGGTTTTTAACGCATGAATTTAAGAGAAAATTTTGCAGAAGGGATACGTTCCATCAAAGGAAATATGTTGCGGACCGTTTTAACGGCCATGATTATTGCTTTTGGGATCACGGCATTGGTAGGAATTTTGACGACCATCGACGGCATGCAAGCCTCTGTTAACAGTAGTTTTGCCGACTTGGGAGCCAATACATTTGATATTCGGGTCGAAAACATCCGTTCCCGACGAGGAGGTGTAACTACCAAACAGCTGCCCCCCATTTCTTATTTCGAGGCCCGAGATTTTAAAACTTTATTTGAGCAAAAAGCCAATGGCGTTGTGAGTATTTCGGCGATGCTTCAAGGAAGTGCTGAGGCAAAGTTTGGTTCGATTCGCACCAACCCCAACGTGCAACTTATGGGTGTGGATGAGTCCTATCAAGCCATTAAAGGGTATAAAATAGAAGAAGGACGGGCGCTCACTCCGTCTGATTTGGAGATTTCAGCACGTGTAGTCGTGATCGGGAACGAATTATCGACCAAACTCTTTAAAGATGTTCGACCAATCAATCAATTCATTACCATTGGCAATGACCGCTTCAAGGTGGTGGGTGTCTTAGAGAAAAAAGGGAGCATTGGCGGTGGTGGAGACGACCGAATGGCGATGATTCCCCTTACAACCGGCCGCCAGCTGGCCGCAGACCAGCAACTTACCTACAACCTGACGGCCTCTGCTCCAGGTACTCAACAAGCCGATTATGTTTTGGCTGAAGCTACGGCGTTGATGCGGCAAATCCGGCGCGATCCCATTGGGGCCGACGACTCGTTTATATTAGAGCGTGCCGATGCCGTCGCGAAAGACTTTGAAGAAGTGACGGGTTACCTACGCATCGGTGGTTTTGGCATTAGTTTTATCACTTTGTTGGGTGCATCCATAGCCTTGATGAACATCATGATGGTTTCTGTCACCGAAAGAACCCGCGAAATTGGCATACGAAAGGCACTTGGAGCCTCCCCTTTCAAGATTCGCTTTCAATTCTTGATGGAAGCTGTGGTGATTTGTTTGTTAGGCGGCTTGGGAGGAATTATTTTGGGTCTCTCCGTTGGTAACCTCATCGCTTACTTCGTCAATCAAGACGGCGGATTTATTGTACCTTGGGCATGGATTTTCCTAGGTTTGATCATCTCGGTTTCCGTGGGAATTTTATCCGGCTACTATCCAGCCTACAAGGCGTCAAAATTGGATCCGATCGAGTCGCTTCGATATGAGTAAATCAACTTTAAAATGCCTGAATAAGGGTGTATGCATCCAAAAGAAATGGGATGAATACACCCTTTTTATCGACTAAAAAAAACATAGTACCGATTTTTTCTTGAACGGATAATTTTCTTTAGCAAATTTTAAGGTTTCCATACGCGAATGAACCCTATGAAAATTACTCTGTATTTTTTGTGCTTTTTAAGTTTGGTGGCAAGTACACCGAGCCATTCCCAAGAAAAAAAGACACCTCCTATTCCCATCGAGGTCTTGGTGGGCCATCGGGCGATTCAGTTTCAAGCCATTGTCAGCCGCCCTTTGTCGGCCTCATCACCCAAATGGTCTTATTTCGGATTGACAACTTACTCCTCAGAATACACCAATCGAGCCGACCGAAATGAATTTGTCGCTTTATCTTTTCTAAATTACGGACTTTCAAAACACTGGAAACTAGCAGCGGGTGGGAGTATCAATCACAAAACAGGATTTTTCCCTTCGATGGGTGTAAATTTCACATGGGCCAATCCCACTTGGTTGGTGGTGGCCTTTCCACGAGCCGATCTCACGGGAGATCATAATCTTGAAATGTTTGGACTGACTGAATTCAAACCTCAAGTAAAACCCAATTGGCGGCTTTACAATCGAGTCCAGTGGATGTATCTGCACAATCCAACGGAGGGGCATCATGCCCGGAGTTTTCTACAACTACGATCGGGATTACAATACAAAAATTTTCAGGTCGGTGCCGGATATACCGCAGACTGGTACGGCCCATCGAGGGAGTTTTTAGGTAATGCCGGACTGTTTGGTCGTGTAGAAATACCCTAACCTCGACGCTTTCCCCCAACTTCCACCAACGATTACCCTACTTTCGAGGAATTGTGTATATTTGACACAATAAACCTATCCTTTATTTAATTTATGAAGCCTAGCTTACTCCTCGTCATGCTAGGGTTGATGTTCTGGTGGCCAGGCCTGGGGCAGGAAAAATCCTCCCATCGCCTGTGGTACCAGCAGCCCGCGCAGTATTTTGAAGAAACGTTGGTATTGGGAAATGGGAAAACCGGTGCTACCTTATACGGTGGGATTCAGTCTGAAAAAATTGATTTGAATGACGCGACCTTATGGTCGGGCGGGCCGGTGAATCCTATGAATAATCCAACTGCCAGCCGATACATTCAACCTATTCGAGAAGCATTGGCCCGAGAGGATTACCGCGCGGCTGATTCACTTCAACGGTTTGTACAAGGCCAATTTACTCAATCCTACATGCCCTTGGGAACCTTGAAGTTGACAATGCTACACGGCCCTGAAGGTAAACAATACCAGAGAGAGTTAGATTTAACTCAGGCCATGTCGACTACCCGGTATGAGATCGGAGGAGTTTTGTACAGGAGAGACTATTTCGTTTCCTACCCAGATAAAGTTATGATGATCCGATTGACGGCTAGCCGCCCGGGCGCATTGTCTTTTTCGGTCGGATTTGAGAGTCAACTTCCCTATGAAAATCGAGTGGAGGGAAATCAGTTCTATGCTACTGGGTATGCGCCTTACCACGTAGAGCCAAATTATCGGGGGAAAATTCCGAATCCTGTTCGGTTCGATCCAAACAAAGGCACTCGATTTGCCATGGCTTTGCAAGTGAATCAAAAGGGCGGAACTCTGGCCTCCGAAAACGGCCAGTTGAAGGTGGTTGGTGCACAAGAAGTCTGGATAGCACTTACTACAGAGACTAGTTTCAACGGATTTCAGCAAGATCCTGTTACCCAAGGAAAGCCGTACCTAGCTCCTGCACGAGAGCGAGTAGCTTTGGCATCCCGCCAAAACTTTGCTGAGATGAGCAAACGGCATATTCAGGATTACCAATCCCTGTACAATCGACTAAAGCTGGATCTTGGAACCAGTTCTGGCCCCGAGCTACCAACCGACCAACGATTGCTCCGATTCGGTGAGGGCGCGCAAGACCCTAGTTTGGAGGAGCTTTATTTTAATTTTGGTCGGTACCTACTTATTTCTTCGTCCCGAACCCCCGAGGTTCCAGCCAACTTACAGGGTATTTGGAATCCTTACATTCGACCACCGTGGAGTAGTAATTACACCTTGAATATCAATGCACAGGAAAACTATTGGCCAGCCGAAACCGGAAACTTGGCCGAATTGCATCGACCCCTATTGGGTTTCATCAAAAATGTAGCGCAAACGGGACAAGCAACGGCCTCTTCTTATTATGGAAGTCGGGGTTGGGCTGTAGGGCACAACTCGGATATTTGGGCCATTTCCAATCCTGTGGGTGACTTTGGACAAGGCGATCCCAGCTGGGCCAATTGGAACATGGGCGGTGTTTGGCTGGCTTCCCATCTTTGGGAGCATTTTGCGTTTAGCCGGGATATTACCTACTTGAAACAGGAAGCTTTTCCCTTGATGGAAGGAGCTGTCCAGTTTTGTTTAGACTGGATGGTTCAGGATAAAAATGGCCGTTGGATGACATCGCCGGGTACCTCGCCTGAAAATATTTACATTACCTCAACCGGATACCAAGGTGCAACTTTGTACGGGGCAACGGCCGATATGGCGATGATCCGGGAATTATTCTTGGATTATCAGAAGGCAGCACAGGTCCTTTCCATAGAGAATGAGTACACCAAGCGGGTCAAGGAAATATTTCCCCACCTTTTACCTTACCAAGTTGGGGCCAAGGGCCAATTGCAAGAATGGTATCACGATTGGGAAGATAAAGAACCCCAACACCGACATCAATCGCATTTATATGGCTTGTATCCAGGATCTCATATTACCCCTTGGGCTACTCCGGAGCTAGCAAAGGCAAGCCGAACCACCTTGGAGATCAAAGGCGATGAAACAACGGGTTGGTCAAAAGGGTGGCGAATCAATTTATGGGCACGGCTGTGGGATGGAAATCGGGCCTACAAAATGTACCGAGAGCTCCTACGGTATGTAGATCCTGATTTATCGGGTGGAACCCGCCGGCGGGGAGGAACCTATCCAAACTTAATGGATGCGCACCCTCCCTTTCAAATTGATGGAAACTTCGGTGGGACGGCAGCTGTGATGGAAATGTTGGTGCAGTCGACCGACGAAGTCATTTACCTCGTACCCGCCCTTCCAGATGCGTGGAAAACGGGTTCAATTCAAGGAATAAGAGCTCGAGGAGGTTATACCTTGGATTTAAAATGGAAGAATGGCAAGCCGTTGGAAGTCGTCATTCAGGCCGTAGAGAATGGCCAAGTGACCTTGATTTCGGCAGCGGATGCATCACAAAAGAAAGTGATGCTTCGAGCAGGAGAAAAGAAGGTAATTACTTGGTAAAATTGACACATTTGGGGTAAAGAAAATGCCCCCCGTCCTAGTGGGCGGGGGGCATTTTCATGAAGGACCTTGTTTACACGCGTTGCTTAATGTTTTCATACATTTGGGCCAGCGTTGTTTTAAGATCATAATGCCAGTCCCAACCAGGATAATGCGATTTAAACTTGCTCAAGTCAGAGATATACCAAATGTGGTCACCGATCCGATTGGTTTCTGAGTAGGAATAATTCATTTTATTTCCTGTAATTTCCTCACAGAGTGTGATCCCTTCCAACATCGAACAATTGGAGAAACGTCCGCCACCGGCATTGTATACTTCGCCTGGACGGGGATTCTGATAGAAATGCCAGAACATATTGACTAAATCCCAGGAGTGTATATTATCTCGCACTTGTTTTCCATTGTATCCGAAAATGGTGTAGTGAGTGCCCGAGATGGCACATTTCATGAGGTAAGCTAAGAAACCATGTAACTGAGCGCCTGAGTGGTTCGGGCCAGTCAAGCATCCACCCCGAAAGACCCCGGTTTTCATGCCAAAATAACGTCCATATTCTTGAACTAGTACATCGGCCGCGACCTTGGAGGCTCCAAACAAAGAGTGTTTGGTATGGTCGATGGACATGTTCTCATCGATACCATGCTCAAAATAAGGATGGGTAGCATCAATTTCCCAACGAGTCTCCGTTTCAATCAGGGGCAAGAAATTGGGATTGTCTCCATACACTTTGTTGGTGGAGGTAAAGATAAAAACAGCCTCAGGGCAATGCTTTCTTGTCATTTCCAACATCACCAAGGTTCCGTTGGCATTGACAGTAAAATCGGTGAAAGGTTCGCGGGCAGCCCAATCGTGGCTTGGTTGAGCAGCGGTATGAACGATCATTTTGATATCGGTACCATATTCGGCGAAGATAGCGCCGATTTGCTCTTCAGACCGAATATCAGCAGTGTAGTGTTTGTAGTTGGAATAAGCGTCTTGAATTCGGCTTTTGTTCCATGCAGTGGAGGCTTCAGGTCCAAAGAAATATTGCCGAAGGTCATTATCGATTCCAATGACGAGGTCAAACTTTTCCGAAAGAAAAGCGACGGATTCACTACCAATAAGTCCAGCAGAGCCTGTTACGAGTGCGATGTTCATGTATAAAATGGGGAAAGTTGAGTTAAAATAAAAAAAAGAGAATTCGCCCAATAAAGGGGACAAACTCTCTTTATAAAAAGTTGAATTAGGCAGAATTAAGCACCTTCAGCCGATTTACCGTTTGCGCCAAAAAGTTTCTCACGAATTTCAGCTGCCTTTTTCTCAAGTTCTGGCTTTTCAGTATATACATTCTTCAACTGAGCCGCTGAAGAATCAGGATGCACGCCATACACCCACTCATCACCTTCCCGAGCATCCGGTTGGTCGATGGTATTATTTACTTGATAATCACATGATGCCAATGAGATTGACAAGAATGCAAATAAATAGAAAATATTTTTTTTCATGTCCGATGAATGGTCTGTAAATTTGCACAAATTTAAGTTTGCGATTCCAAATCGCCAAAATTTATGGTACTTAATTATGACAAATGATGTAGTGATTGTGGGTGCTGGCATTGTGGGCTTGGCAACAGCGTACCAATTGATTCAAAAACGGCCTGGTCTTCAGATTACGATCTTGGAGAAGGAATCGCATGTAGCAGCCCATCAAACGGGGCATAACAGTGGGGTAATCCACTCAGGTTTGTATTATAAACCCGGAAGTCTCAAGGCCACCAACTGCATTCGAGGGTATCATTTGCTTATCGATTTTTGCGAACAAGAGTCTATCCCCTTTGAGAAGTGTGGAAAAATTGTGGTAGCCACCCGCCCTGAACAAATCCCCATGCTTCAAACGCTCCATGAGCGTGGTGTACAAAATGGTTTGGACGGATTACGCTCCTTGACCTTAGAGGAGATGAAGGAAATTGAACCCCATGTGCATGGAGTGGCTGGCCTTCGAGTACCTCAAACGGGGATTGTAAATTATGCGACAGTTTGTATTAAGTTGGTTGAAAAACTAACAAAACTGGGGGTGGACATTCGATTCAATGAACGGGTGAGTTCCGTTTCTCAGTCGATCCGTCATTCAACGGTCGTGACCACAGGAGGAAGTTATGATACCCAATTGGTCATCAACTGTGCGGGTTTGTATTCGGATAAAGTAGCCCAGCTGACCGAGAAAGAAGATTTAGATATTCGAATCACACCTTTCCGCGGGGAATATTATGAGTTAGTGAAAGAAAAAGAATATTTGGTTAAACATCTGATTTATCCTGTGCCAGACCCTAACTTCCCTTTTTTGGGTGTTCATTTCACCCGAATGATCGACGGTGGCGTAGAGGCTGGTCCCAATGCGGTCATGGCCTTTGGGCGCGAATCCTACAAAAAATCCCAGGTTAACTGGAAGGAATTGGGTGAGACATTGGCCTGGCCTGGTTTTCAAAAAGTAGCGGCCAAATATTGGAAAACGGGACTTGGTGAATTTTATCGTTCGTTCTCGAAAGCAGCCTTTACCCGTGCTTTACAGGAATTGATCCCCGAAATCCAAGAGAAAGATCTAAAACCCGGCGGTGCAGGTGTTCGGGCTCAAGCCTGTGACCGGATTGGCGGACTATTAGACGACTTTGCAATATTCGAAAACGCCCAGGCGATCAATGTGGTCAACGCGCCTTCTCCGGCTGCGACTTCCTCACTGTCGATTGGAGTGACCATCGCCGAAAAAGCATTGACTCGACTTGCTTGATCGGTGATGGAACTGTTGGGAGTCTATAAATGTATATCACTCTAGTTAATTTGTAGATTTATAGACTCCTTTTCTCTAGGATAATCGTACTTTTGCATTCCAATCACGAACGAAAGCCTTCATGTTGACAGACCAAACCATTGTCTACGCGTTCATCTTTTACCTTTTTTCGGCAGGAATCTTGTTTCTTTTTCGAAAGAAAATAGATGACTCATTGGCGGGTATGGTTTCGATTTTCATCAATTTCTTGGGATTACTCTTCACCCTCGAAATAATGGCACGGTACGATGGCCCTACCCTAACCTCAGTTCCTTGGTTTAGTGTTGGTCAACATCAAATCACATTGGACATTTGGATCAATCCCCTTACGTTGGCAATGCTTTTTATTGTCCAATTCATTGGTTTACTGGTTCAAATCTACTCCTATGCCTACATGAAGGGAGAACTCAGTTACATTCGATTTTTTGTGTACCTGAATCTTTTTTTGGCAGCGATGTTGGGCATTGTCACCTCCGGAAATTTATGGCAAACCTTCCTGTTTTGGGAGTTGGTGGGCTTAGCTTCGTATCTGCTCATTGGTTTTTGGTACCACCGCCCGAGCGCGAATCAAGCTGCCTTGAAAGCCTTTTTGATTAACCGAATCGGGGACATCGGTTTCTTGGTGGGCATATTTTGGGTATTCGGCCTAACCGGTACTTGGCAATACGAAAGTTTGGAATCTTGGTGGACCAATCCGGAAAACGAAGTATCCCCCATCGTCCAACAAGGGATTGGGTTTTGTTTTCTATGGGCAGCCATCGGGAAGTCAGCCCAATTTCCGCTTCAGACATGGCTTCCAGATGCCATGGAGGGTCCAACACCCGCATCGGCGTTGATCCACGCCGCTACGATGGTGGTGGCGGGTATCTTTTTATTGGCACGTGTCGACTTTCTACTTACTCCCCTGATCCAGTTTTTGGCTATTCTGATCGGTCTATTCACAGCTTTAATCGCTGCGCTCACGGCTACTGTTCAATGGGAAGTAAAAAAAGTCTTGGCCTATTCCACCATTTCTCAACTGGGCTTAATGCTCGTGGGTATTGGTACTGGTCATACCGCAGCGGCGCTCTTCCACATGGTTACTCACGCTTTCTTTAAGGCGGGATTATTCCTGGCCGCCGGACAAATAATCCACCATTTTCATCATCAAGATATGCGAAAAATGGGAGGTTTGCTGAGTAAGAGGCCTAACCTGTTTTTATTTTTTGGAATTTGCGCCGCGGGCCTAGCTGGACTGCCCCTCACCGCTGGTTTTCTTTCCAAAGATACACTCCTTCTAGCCTTGTATGATTGGGCCAAACAAGAAAATGATCCCTTGTATCTCTCGTTACCTGGCCTCTTTCTACTGGTATCTTCCCTGACCGCCTATTATTCTGCCCGGCAGGTATACTTGATTTTTTTAAATCGAACCAATCAGAGTTTACGAACAGACATTTATCATTTGTTTCGCCGAACCACCTCCGGAGTGATGGGCCGAATTGACTTACTATTGGCCTCACAAAAAGCAGATGAGTTCTTAGACGATGATGAATCGTGGTTACAGCGGATGCGAAAAATGGGAATACAGGATTTTACAGTGGGTATATTGGCCTTGGGCTCCTTCTTTTTCTTTTTCTCAACTTCGCCCATTCACCCCGAGTCAAGTTGGTTTTTTACCTATTTTCCGATCCATGAACTCACCCACCCCTACCTAGCGCTATTGGCGGGGGGAGTCAGTATTTTAAGTGCATTGATTGGCTATGAAGTATCCAAGAAATTAGCTCAAAACCCACCCGATTCCTTTCTTCATCGACTTCTAAGAGAACATTTTTATTGGGATCGACTTTGGTCCATTCTCTGGATTAATCCTTGGCTTCGGTTGGTCGCTTGGACAAAGGGTTTGGAGGACGAAGAACCACATTGGCAACCCGATGGAGGCATTAGGATCTTTCGCTGGATTGATACCAAGGCTCTCGATGGTTTTTTACATCAATTCAGTCAATTTATTCTTCATTTTGGCACAGCCATGGCCTGGATCGAGCACTGGGTAGTGGACGGGATGATCCGAGTCTTGTATCAAAGTGCCCAATGGATCGGCTCCTACACAAGGCAAATACAAGGTGGACAAATTCAGGCCTACTTTGCCGCCATGATTTTGCTAATTTTAGCCTTACTGGGTCTATTGGTTTTGGTTTAAAGCACGTACAATATGAATACCTACACGCTATCCCTATTAATTGCCTTGCCGTTATTGGCTGCATTTTTGATTATTTTATTACCCAAGACCTACCAGAAGTCTTTCAAGTGGATTTCTGTCATTGCCCTTGCCCTTAATTTTTTGAGCTTGGTGAATCTCTACACCGGTTTTGACCCTCAAGTTTCGACTTACCAATGGGTAGAGGAGTATCCATGGATTTTCCTCACACTTTCCTCCTCGGAATCCTTGCTTATCAAGTATGCCCTCGGTATGGATGGCCTTAATTTTCCAATGGTCCTTTTGGCTAGTGGAGTCTTACTGATCGGGGTTATCTCCTCTTTCTCTATCCAGAAGAAAGAGCGCATGTATTACTTTCTTTTCTTGGTATTGGCAGCTTCAATAATGGGCTGTTTCCTAGCGATTGACTTCTTTTTATTCTTCCTCTTTTTTGAATTCATGCTGCTCCCCATGTACTTCTTGATCGCTATTTGGGGAGGTGAAAACCGGACGTATGCATCCATCAAGTTTTTCTTGTACACATTGGTAGGATCTATTTTCATTCTGGTCGCCATGATTATCTTCGGACTTTCTTCCAGCGATCCCCTGTATGCCAGCAGTGGAATCAAAGAAATAGTCCATACCTTCGACTTTCGGACGTTAAAAGATTCTGGCAACTTTTTATCGGATTCACTCCTATCGATCAATCAAACCGAAACCATTTGGGGATTGGCACCCCGAACGTTTGTATTTCTCTTATTATTTGTGGGCTTTGGAATCAAACTACCGATGGTACCACTTCACACCTGGTTACCCGATGCCCACGTGGAGGCACCCACACCGGTATCGGTTGTGTTGGCGGGAATCCTTTTAAAAGTTGGAGGGTATGGATTGCTACGAACAGGGTATGAATTTTTGCCAGAGGCCGCCTATCAATTTACCTACTGGGTCATGGGGGCCGGCGTACTCTCTATTTTATACGGGGCATTCAATGCCTTGGCGCAAACCGATCTGAAAAAACTAATTGCCTATTCTTCCATTTCTCACATGGGTTTTGTCTTTTTGGGATTTGCCTCACTTAATTCCGAGGGAGTCCAGGGAGCGATCTACCAAATGTTCAGTCATGGAATATTATCCGCCATGCTCTTTTTGGTTGTAGGGGTATTGTATGATCGAACCCACGACCGACAAATTGCCCACTACCGGGGTTTAGCCCAGCAGATGCCTGTCTTTACTTCGATGGTGGCTGTTGCCTTTTTCGCCTCTCTGGGTTTGCCATTGTTTTCCGGATTTATTGGGGAATTTTTTGTGCTTCTTGGTGCATTCAACACCCCCTTGTTTTCCTTTTGGTGGGCCATTGCTTCCTCTTTAGGGATTATTCTAGCGGCGGTATATTTCTTATGGACACTCCAACGCATGTTCATGGGGGAGTTTCGGGTGGCCGAATCCATCACCGCCGATTTACCCGACCTAACTTGGCGTGAAAAATTGATGCTGTACCCACTCGCCGTGGCCGCTCTTGTTTTCGGTGTGTACCCTGCTTTTCTATTGGAGTTTACTCAAACGACCGTTCAAGCCCTCCTGCTTAAATTTTAATGTGTTATGCAAGCCATACTAGATCATATCATCCGGAGTTTACCCTATTTCCAAACTGAATGGGCGCTATTTGTGGCTATTTGTGTGTACACATTGCTGATCGTGTCGCGGTCTGGCTGGATGGAGAAAAAAGAGCAACCTTTTCTTATTCTTCTGACAAGTCTGCTTTTGATAGGGCTTTATATTTGGCTTGATTATTTAAAAAGTCCTGAAAAAGTCGTTTTTTTTCAGGGCCTTTTCGTCTGGGAGCCCTCCGTACTGGTTTTCAAAAAAGCACTCGTTTTGGGGGCATTGGCCATTTTAGTTCACCTTTATGTCATGCGCTATGCGTTAGTAGGTGAATTTTTTGTTTTGTATTTGGGTGCCTTAACCGGATTGTTCTTATTGACAATGGCCAACCACTGGCTTTCTCTTTATGTGACGTTGGAATTCGTTTCCATCACTTCCTATCTATTGGTCGCTTTATTCAGACAAAAACAACAGGTTGAAGCAGCCATTAAATATGTCTTGGTAGGGACCCTGAGCTCTGCTATTATGCTCTTTGGTATCTCGTTTTTATATGGTCTGACAGGCCAACTAACCTTTGATGCGCTTGCTCAAGGGCTGGCAGCCGTACCGAATCCCGACTGGGTTGGTCAAGTAGCCTTTTTTATGGCTTTAGCTGGCCTATTTTTTAAACTTTCGGCCGTACCCTTCCATACCTACACACCCGATGTCTATGAAGCTGCTCCTACACCCGTGGTTTCCTTTCTAGCAATCTTACCTAAACTCAGTTCCATTCTTGTTTTGCATCGCATTGTCTCGATCGTCAATGGCCCGATTCCTATCTTACTGGGTGCGATCGTCTTGCTATCTTGGTTGATTGGGAACTTCTCGGCACTGGCCCAACAAAATACCAAACGCTTATTGGGGTATTCAGCCATTGCCCAGTCAGGATTTATTTTGGTAGCTTTGACGGCACGGCAGTCGGAGGCAGCTTTTCAAGCTCTTCAATTCTATGTTTTCACCTATGGAATTATTTCAATTGCTGCCTTTGTGTTGATCGATATCATGGCGCGGTACCAAAACTCATATCAACTAGAGGCAATACAAGGGCTTGGAGCACATCAAAAACTGCTTGGTTTTTTAGCTGTGATGATTGCGGTGGCTTTGGTTGGTCTTCCCCCAACAGTTGGTTTTACCGGAAAATTAGTTGTATTCTCGGCACTTTGGAACGAGTATGTTGTTACGCAAGACAAAAGCTTCCTCGTGTTGGTATTGGTTGGGTTACTCAATGCCGTAGTTTCCCTTTTTTATTACCTCAAGATTCCTTATTTCTTATTGGTTTCTGAAAAAGAAAATGCCGATAAGTCTTTACCCTCTTCCCTACAACTTGCCCAAGCATTTTGTCTGGTTCTCACATTATTGGTCATGGGCCTTTTCTTTGCTCCCCAGTGGGTCAGCCAGTGGCTTGGCTATTAAGTTCGTCGATACAACCATTGACTTGATCGCCTTTTAGCTTCATTCTTTGCTGACCAAGTAACCTTTTTAGGATAAATGATGTCATACCTCCGTATACATCTCCCACTGACTTTTATCCTATTTAGCTTATGCGTTTTTTAACGAGTACTTTCCTGATAGTGTTTGGCATAACTTTCTCGGTTATGGGACAAACTGCCCCGATCGAAATAAAAGGGGTCATCGTCGATTCAGTTAGCCAACAACCGGTTGAATTTGCAGCCGTCGGCTTATGGATTGATAATAAACCGGTTGATGGAACACTAACGGATGAGAAGGGGCAATTTAGTTTTAAAAATGTCAATCGCACCAATACCTATCGACTGGTGGTTTCTTATGTTGGATATAAAGCCATGAATCTGAATGGCCTTAAATACACAGGATCGGGATCCACCTGGGACCTTGGAAATGTCAAACTCACAGGCGAGGGAATGCAACTTCAAGAGGTGACCGTCACGGGCCAAGCTTCCCTCATCGAAGATCGTATCGATAAATTGGTTTACAATGCCGACAAAGACCTAACCAACCGAGGTGGAAGTGCCGAAGATGTCCTTCGAAAAGTACCCATGTTGGCTGTGGATATCGATGGGAACGTGAGTTTACGAGGAAGTCAGAATGTCCGGGTGTTAATTGATGGAAAGCCCTCCTCCATTTTTGCTGCCAGTGTGGCCGATGCTTTACAGCAAATTCCGTCCGATCAAATCAAGAGTGTGGAGGTGATCACCTCCCCCGGTGCAAAATATGATGCAGAAGGAACAGCCGGCATAATCAACATCATCACCAAAAAGAATCGATTGTCGGGGGTAACCGGATTTGTTTCCGGTGGCATAGGCGTATTGGGCTCTTTTGGTTTTGGTAACGTGAACCTTCGAAATAATAAATGGGGATTATCCCTCAACGGGGGTGGTCGATTCTCGTATAATGTACGAAACGATGGATTTACCGACCGTACAAGTTTTGTGGGCGATGTCCCAACGTACTTATACCAAACCGACGATAACCGCTCCTTCCGGAATTCAGGTAACTACCAAGCTACCTTTGATTACGATTTCAACGATAAAAATTCCCTCACCGTGGGTTTTCGCATCAACCAAGGTAACAATGGGTCCATTGGATCACAAGCCACTACCCTACGAAATGCTAACCAAGATATTACCAGTGAATTTACCCGGTTCATTGATCAATACCGCATTAACATGACGTACAATGCTGACTTAACCTACACGAAAAAATATAGTAAACCAGACCAAGAATTAAGCATTTTAGCGCAAATCAGCTCCAACAATCGCCGCGAAAACTTTGATGCGCTTCGGAACGGCTTACCCTCTGAGCTGAGCCGAAACTCTGGGGTCGATCAAGAGTCCACTTTGCAGCTGGACTATACCCAACCGTGGAATAAGGTCAAATGGGAGGTGGGTGCCAAGGCCATTTTGCGTAATGTCACCTCGGATGGGACGTTCTCTTTATTCAATCAAGCCACTCAACAGTACGTTGACGTACCGGCTAGAGCCAATTTCCTGGATTACAGCCAAGATGTTCTTTCCTTGTATTCTGCCTTTACATTTGAGCTTCCCAATCGTTGGGGACTTCAAGCAGGTGGCCGATTGGAGCGTACCATCATTGGGGCCGACTTCAAAGATGTACCCAATGCCGATATTCCTGATTACAACAATTTCTTGCCCAATATTAACGTTTCCAAAGCCGTTGGGAAAGCACATAAATTTCGTCTTAGCTTTAGTCAGCGAATCGAGCGCCCTTCCATTCGGTTCTTGAATCCATTCGTTAACTTTTCTAATGCCAACGATGTTTCGTTCGGTAATCCAGTCTTGGCTCCCGAATTGGTGGACCAGTTTGAGTTGACCTACAGTACGTTCATTAAAGCCAATTCCATTAATATCTCGATTTTCAATCGCAGTACCGACAATAGCATCACCTCCGTCCGGAACATCCGTCGGATTGGAAATGAAGACATCACCGAGACCACTTTTGATAACATTGGTCTGAATCAAAGTTACGGGATCAACGTCTCCACCTCCTTGCAACCCACTAAAAATTTACGACTTGGTGGCGGAGTAAATGCCTTTTATGTTTATTTGGACAACCGCATCATCAACAATGCGGGATGGAATTTCAGCTACAACGGAAACGCTTCGTACACCTTTAAAAAAGGATGGGGCGCTCAATTTTTCGGATTCTACCGCACACCGAGTATTGAATTGCAAGGTTTGCGAGGAGCCTTCAACTTTCATAGCTTGTCTGTCAAGAAAGATCTTGCCAATAAAAAAGGTAGCTTTGGTTTAGGGATTGAAAATCCATTTACCCGGGCTATTGTAATCGAGTCGACGTTTAACGATACCAGCAACCCTTCCTTCTCGTTCAATCAGGAAAATGTACGGAATATATACCGGCAATCGATCCGAATCGACTTCCAATATCGATTTGGAAAAATGGATGCCACCGGACAATCCGGATTGTTCAAACGCCGAAAAACAGTGAATAACAACGACTTGAAGTCGGGTGATGAAGGCGGCGGTGGAGAAAGTGGTGGTGGTATGCCTGGTGGAGCCCCCGGTGGTGGCCGGCCAGGTGGAAAATAACGAATCCCATTAGAAAGCCCCTTCCAACAACCGAAGGGGCTTTTTTATGGATTTTGCTTCCAAATTTTATCCGAAATAGGTAAATATTCCGGTAGGGCCGCCGAACCATACCACGTGTAAAGATCATACGCCAAAATGCCATTTTTGATCGCCAAATCTTGCATCAAAAGTTGCTCCGCCTCCTTTTCATCAGCTACTTCATTCAAAATAAAAATACCTCTGTACCCCTTTTCATTCTTGGCTAAAGGACCCGCCACCACCATTTTTCCCGCTTTGACCAAGGCCTGAATATTGCGCATATGTCCCTCGAAACTCGTCTTCACGACATCAGGCGTGGCCGATAAGTTGGGTCCCGACTTAAGGATTACCAAATAATAATTTTTCATACCATAGGCATCCGCCTTTAATTTCAAGGCCAATGCTGCATCATATTGGGGGTTCTGAGGGACGCTCTGCGCTTGAACCATAGGACCTCCAACCAGGAGAATCCAAAAAAAGAGGTGATATTTCATTAATTCTAAAGTTTTAAGGAAAGTACATATTCTTATCCATTTTTCATTCATTGGATATGAAATTCTATTTTTCGATAATTATTTATTGTTTTTCAATAAATAATTATCGAATATTGTGTCATTAATCTACTATTCGTATGGTCACTCTTTCACCTAAAAATGTATTTAAAGGCTTACAGTTTATTTTCTGGGTAATTTTCATCGGATTGTGTGTCAAGACGGGAATTCTTTTGGTTTCTACCTTGGTTAGCTTACAAATGGATCCTGAAAACCTCCGCCGTTTATGGATATTTTCACCCAACAGCAGTGAACCAACTTTTCACCAAGTTTTGCAACTGGATTTGGTGGATTATGTTCAATTGATGGGATTGTACATCTTTTTATATGCTTCTAAAGCATTTGTTGCCTATTTGGTAATTAAGCTATGTCTTGACTTTCCGTTGGATAAACCGTTTACGATTCCAATTGCGATTCAATTCAAGAATATCAGTCGGTCTGCACTAGTCACGGGATTCATTGCCTTCATTGGGTCGGCATATTCCAAATGGTTGACCGAGGCAGGCTTTTCGATACCGATCGCTTGGGGTACAGAGGAAATATTGTTTTTTGCTGCGATACTATATGTGATCGCTTATATTTTTCAGAAAGGCATGGATCTTCAACGAGAAAACGATTTAACAATTTAAGGGATGGGGATTGTGGTGAATTTGGATGTTGTGATGGCTCAACGCAAAATGTCGTTGAATGAACTTTCGGAAAAAGTTGACATTACGTTGGCCAACCTGTCTATACTAAAAACGGGAAAAGCCAAGGCGATTCGTTTCAGCACCCTGGAAGCGATCTGCGCTGCTTTGGATTGTCAACCCGGGGATATTTTGGCTTTTGAGCCGGAGGAATAAGAAAGAGTGATTGTCAAAATCAGATGAGAACTGGCTGCTTTTACGCGTTGTTTTCACTTAAGGTGGAATTTGCGTGGCTTCCCATGCCTCCTACATCTGGACTACGATAATAGCTTACTCAAATTGTACCCTTTGCACAAAAGCATGTAGTCCAATTTCTTGAAAGAAGCGCTGCCAATATAATTGCTGATTCGAGAGGTGATCGGTGGGCGATTTTACTTCCACCCACGCTACGTCGTTTTCTCTCCAAATCATCAGGTCGGGAAAACCCCGTGAATTTTCAGTCGGATTTTCAGCCATCTTAGCCAATACCTTTTTCCAAACCTCCAAAGGAACTCGTTCTAAGATTACCCGGCATAAACCCCACATTTCCTCGATCCAGGTGACAAAAGGATTAACCTGACCAAAATGCTCCTGAAATGCTAAAAAAAGTTCGTGCATTACCTCGGCGGAATCCACCAAACCGGCCAATCGGTTTTGAATATCCACTGCTCGTTTCTGATAAAAATCTGGCAAATGGAGATCGGAGGGGCGCCTTTGGAAGGGATGATGAAAAGCGATGTAACGTGGATCAAATAAAATTTCCCAAAAGACTAGTCCAAACAAACTACGCCAAACATGATTTTCCACATGAACGGCCTCCCAACCCTGCGAAATAAAATACAAAGCCACCCCTTGCTCCACCTGGCCGCGATGTTCGGCCGAAATCTGAATTTGGGGAGAGTCGGAAAGCCACTGGGTGGTGGCATTTTTAATGCGCTTTTTCGTGTGCTCATACGAGGCTAAGCGATCTTGGGCAAAAATATGTTCATCCGCATTTTGAGGTTGCTCTTGCATCCAAAGACACAGTGCTTTAGCGGCATCCAGGTCTTTTTGTTTTTCTAAAATCCGGACTCGGCGTTCTCGTGAAGGTACTTGATCGGTCAAGGAAAACACTTCTAGTGCTTGATCCAAGCATTTTTTTCGTTCCAGGAATGCCCCCACTTTTAAGGTGAGTCGCTCAAACGACCGTCGGGCGATATCTTCCATGGTGTGGGCTTCCTCTGCGGCTTGGAGAAACCAATCGAAGATCACGCCTGGGTCGGCATCGGATTGAGAGAGTTGTTGGAAGATCTCAAAGTAATCGGAAACTCGCCATTTATCTTCTGCCTCTTTCCGGGTCTGAAATCGAGCCACCAAGTCGTCCTGATGATAGGTTGCATAAGATTGCAGGCCTAGATCCCGAAGAACAAATTCGGTCATGTCCATAGCCCGATTTCCAAAAAATAAAAATTTAAGGAAGGCGACTCGTTCTTGGTAAGCTACCCGAATACAGGGTTGTTGTTGAAGCTTTTCAAGCAAATCTTCCATTGGGATAGCTTGCAAAATGGCCTCTAGGTAGTCTCCTTTTTTTAACCCTTTTTTTCCGGGTAGTGGGAATATCCCTTTCAGTTCATCTTTCGAGAACAAGGCTAATACACCGGGGACATCTTCGGGTTTTTCCGGTGCGGTACACGCAAAGCCACGATCCACTAATTCTTGAAGGGCGTCTGTCAGCGATGGAATTTCGGGATACACCAAGGCATGGGTTCTAAAATACAAACCCCGCCGATTACTAAACCGAACGAATAGACACTGAGCAGCTTCCGAGAGGCAGTAGAACTTCCGGAGAAACTGCCACTCGTCCGCCACCAGTAATGGTTTATACTTTTCTTGCACAAACGACAAGAGAAACAAAAAGTTGGTGTGGTAATAGGTGGGTGGCAGTACAATGGGTTGCTCCATAGTATTCGATTATGACACAAAGATAACCGAATTGGGCTATGGGCAAATCTAGTAGAGCAGTTCTAGCAACTTCCTTGGTAATTCACATGGATTTCACCAACTGATCGATCCAATCGGTAAGAATGTCCATCAGAATTAAAATCAAATTATACATCATGTGCATGCCTACTGCATACCAAAAACCATAGGTAATGCGAATGAATCCATATACCAATCCAGCAAAAATGAAGGGAAGGCTAATCAGAGGCATAAAGAAAGTATGGGAAGGACCTAATTTGAAATTGAATAAATGAATTGCCCCAAATACACATGAGGACACATAATATAGGATAGGAAAAAACGAATGAGAACGGTACTTTCCCAAGAAATACCGGAATATACCCTCCTCAATGATTGGTCCGAGTGCAACATATAGGATAAAAACTTGGATCAACGATTCCTCAAAATCATAGGAGTGAGCTTCAATAGGATCATATAACCCTGCTAGTTCCCCCAAAATCAAGAAAAATAGGATTAAAAACGTCCCCGCCAGTTTAACTTTAAAAAAGTAGCCCAATATATGTCTCCACTTCACTTGAGTGCTCACCTGTGGGTAGATAGGTTGACTTGGATTTTGAAGAAAAACTAGAAAAGACTGCCACGGATCACGCATTAGATTTTCGTTTGAGATTCCAAAATCTGATTACCTCAACAAACGACCACACCCAAAGAAAGTCGACGAAGGAGATATCATTTATTTTTTCTACCAGAGCCACCATTCCTTCGTTTTCACCTAAAAAATAATTGACCAAAACCAGGCAAAGGTGAAACCAAAAGCAGGTGAAAATTGTCTGATAGCGTTCAAATACCACTTTCTCCCGCAAGGCGATGTAGATTGAACAACACACGATTGAAGATACTAAAACAAGGGTTCCCATCTAGATTTAATCGGCCGTTTCAAATATTCTATCCTAATCAAATTCCCCTAATCAAAGACAATAAGTAAGCATTCAAAAAAGAGGACAAGACAGCACCCCGTGATAAACTTTAGGAAGGATTTCACTCCCAAAATCATACAGTTGAGTAGCGAGGAAGATAACCCAAAATGCAGGTCTCACTTCTTCTCGGGTTGGGAACAACGGAATGGGTTCTTTGCTGTTTGGATCTTGGATGTATAGATTCATGGTTCGGGGTTTTGAGTAGAAAATTGGTCTAAATAGGACAATTACTTTTTAAATCACAAAAAAATCCACGACTAATTTAGTCATGGATTTGATCTATCTCTTTTGGAAAGTTGAATTGAATTATTCTAACGATTTTGTCAGGTGAAAACATCGCCATGTCAAGCTCCTACTGGGTGAAAGTCACCGACATTGGTATTAACGGGTCGCATCTACGGAGATTGTACGATGGAGCAGTTTGTCGTCAAATCATTTTATGAATTATGAATCAATCTCGTTTAGTTAGTGGATTCCTCCACGAAGTAGCCCATGATTACGGCCCTTCAGGCCTTTTTTTGCTAGGGTTTGTGCCATTTCCCTTGCCTTAGCAGGCTAGGTTATTGATTAAACACCGTTGGTGCTGGATTAAAGCAGCTAGGTAAAATTCCCCAACTAAACGACCTTAATTCATAATTAACTCAGCTCTCCTCACTCCTCACTCATCTCTCCCTCACGCCCAACTTATACACCGTAGTACTCCGGTAGGTTTGGCCAGGCCGTAGGGTGGTAGTAGGAAACGTTTTTTGATTGGGTGAATCTGGGTAATGCTGCGTTTCGAGGCAAAATCCAGAGCGAAACGTATACGGTTTTCCTGATTTACCCAGTGCTTTTCCATCCAAGAAATTTCCAGTATAAAATTGGACAGCGGGCTCGGTAGTGAGAACTTCGAGGGTTCGGCCCGAGCTAGGTTCAACGACGAGAGCCACCGACTTGAGCGTTTGGGTGGTATCGTCAAATATCCAACAATGATCATATCCCCCACCTCGTTTGATTTGCACGTGCGTGGTATCGTTGATAGCCTCCCCGATTCGGCGGGACATGCGAAAATCGAAAGGTGTTCCTTTCACCTCTGCTGGGCCACCCTCGGGAATTAGACCAATGTCAACGGGTAGATAGCGACTGGCTTTCATCTCCAATTCGTGATCAACTATATCCCCATTTCCTTCTCCTTTTAGGTTGAAGTAAGCGTGATTTGTCAGGTTGACCACCGTGGGTTGATCAGTCGTCGCCCGGTAGTCGATTCGTAAGGCATTATCTGCTTGCAAGGTATAAATGACCTCCACAGACAGATTACCTGGATACCCCTCTTCCCCATCCACCGAGGTATAGGTCAATTTTAAGGCGGGGTCTGGACCTTCCAAAGGTTCGACTTGCCAGATTTTGGCATCGAAACCCTCTTCCCCACCATGTAACGCATTGGGTCCGTTATTCTTCGCCAAAGTATAGGTTTTCCCATCCAAGGTAAAAGAACCGTGGGCGATTCGATTTCCAAAACGACCGATCAACGCCCCAAGGTACTTAGCGGCGCCACGGTAATCCTGAGGATTCGTTACACCGAGTGTGATATCGGCAAATTCTCCTTGGGCGTCTGGGGCCGTCCATCGAGAAATGATGCCCCCTAAATTTAGAATCTCAACTTCCATACCGGCTTTATTTTTCAGGACATACGCCGTAATGGAATCACCCGAAGCCATCACCCCAAACGGGTGGCTGGTTATATTTTCTTGTTTTTCTTCCGTGGAGTCAGAAGAACAAGCCACTAGACCGAACCAGGCAACCAAAAACAATAATTTTTTCATAGAAGGTAAGGTTAAATTATCCAGCAAAACTGATCATGACATACACGACGATCAATATTACAAATAATGATGACGCAATATCAATCCAATTGTAGGTATTTTTAGCTGAGGCCTTTTGTGCGGGTGTTAGGGTATCAAAGGTTAAGCCTGCCACCTGCTCGATTGGTTGCGCGGGAGTCAATAAACTCACGACCACCGTTACACCTACACAAAAAAGGAAGAACCAAGAACCGAAGGTGAGGAAATTCATTTGCCCAAACTGGTACCAGAAACTATCCGATGGTAAACCCTTGCCAGTAAGTTCCAAAACCAACCGAACCACCACCACCAGCAAACCGATCAATAGGGTGGCAAAGGCTCCTTGGCCGTTGATTCGCTTAAAAAATATCCCTAACAAGAATACCGCCGTAATGGGCGGCGCGATGTAAGATTGAACAGACTGCAAATATTCATACAGAACACCCGAAATGTTTTGCATGATCGGAATCCAAATGATTCCGAAAACAACCACGACTCCGGTGGCGATGCGACCAATTTTCAGCATGCGTTCCTCGGTGGCTGAGGGATATAATTTTTGGTAAATATCGATGGTAAACAAAGTAGAACAGGAGTTGAAAACAGAGGCAAGTGAACTCATCAAGGCGGCCAAGAGACCAGCAGCCACTAAACCGCGCAACCCGGCAGGGAGCGTATTCATTAACAAGGTAGCGAACGCTTGATCGGCACTTTCCCAGGCCAATTTCCCTTGGATTTTTAAGGCCAGGGCCACGACTCCCGGAATCAAAAATAAGAATACAGGAAGCAATTTAAGAAAACCTCCAAAAATAGCGCCACGACGTCCTTCTTGAATGCCATTGGCCGACAAAGCACGCTGAATGATGTACTGATCAGTACACCAGTACCATGTCCCGACGATGGTACTGGTAATCACCAAAGATGGCCACGGAAACTGGGGATCATCGATGGATCGCCAAATGTTTAGGTATCCCTTAGGCAAGGACGCTTTGGTGGCTTCCCAACCTCCTGCGGCCTCTAAACCGAAATAACACAAAGCACTTGCACCGATCACCAAGACAATGGTTTGTAACGTTTCTGTATAGACCACAGCCCGCATTCCACCTAATACGGTGTAAAGTCCCGTTAAAATGACGGTAGAAAGTGCTCCTGTCCAAAAATCAATATGAAGCAAGGAGGAAATCACAATCCCACCCGCATAGACCGTCACAGAGACTTTGGTCAAGACATAGGCGAGCAAGGAAAAAATAGATAAAAACCATCGGGATCGAGCATCAAATCGCTTCTCTAGAAATTCTGGCATAGTAAAAACACCACTTCGCATGTAAAACGGTAGGAATACCCACCCCATGGTCACGACCAACCAGCCTTGAATTTCGTAAATCAACATCGGAATTTTATTTCCTGCCCCAGCTCCGGCCAATCCAACAACATGTTCGGAGCCAATATTAGAAGCGAATATAGAGGCCCCTACCACAAACCAACCCATGTTTCGGCCGGCTAGAAAATAATCTTCCGTTGTATCGGATTTTTGAGAAACCACCCAAAAGGCAACCGCCAATAAAATAGCAAAATACCCCCCAATGACAATCCAATCCAATAATGTAAATGTCTGAATCATCCTAAAAATAAGTTAAAATGTAACATTAATCCCAAATTCATAATTCATAATTCAATTCAATGTCGTTTAGTTAGTGGATTCTTTCACGAAGTAGCCCATGATTACGGCCCTTCAGGCCTTTTTTTGCTAGGGTTTGTGTCATTTCCCTAGCCTTAGCAGGCTAGGTTATTGATTAAGCACCGTTGGTGCTGGATTAAAGCAGCTAGGTAAAACTCCTTAATTAAACGACATTGATTCATAATTCTCAACACTGCCCATAATAGGCATTACTTCCATGCTTTCGCTCGTAATGTTTTTGCCGAAGTGTCTCTTTTAAGGGAGAAACGAGGGGATTAATTTGTTTGGTCAAGAAAGCCATTTTGGCTATTTCCTCCAGAACGGCGGCATTGTAGACACTTTTGAAGGCATCTTTACCCCAAGTAAACGGGCCGTGGTTTTGTAAAAGGACCATTTCTACTTCTTTTGGCGATAGACCTTTCTCTGCGAACACCTGCATAATTTGATGTCCTGTTTCGTGCTCGTAGTCACCTTGAATCATTTCATCCGAAAGTACAGGCGCACAAGGTATATCTTGGTGGGTGTGATCAGCGTGGGTAGTTCCTAAAATCGGGATATCCATGCCGGCTTGTGCCCAAGCCACGGCATACGTACTATGGGTATGGGTAATTCCCCCAATGTGGTCCCAGGATTTATAGAGCAGGGCATGTGTTTTGGTGTCAGAAGAAGGTCGCATAGAACCGTCCACAACTTTGGCCTCGTAATCCAAGATTACGATATCTTCCGGCCGCAATTGGGCATACGGAACGCCACTTGGTTTGATGGCAAACACGGCTTGATCACGATCCACGGCACTGACATTTCCGAAGGTGAACAGGACAAGGCCCAATTCGGGCAATTGCATATTGGCCTCATAACAGGCCTCGCGTAGGCTTTGATACGTCATTTGGAGAGAAATTGAGCTTGGACGCAGCGTAACGCCCAAGCTTTTACAACTTATTGGATGACAACTAATTCAAGGTCCAGCATCTCGGCGAAATCCTCAAGGTATTCGACCGTTAAATTTTGGGAATAAACAGTATGATGGGCTCCACCGGCCATTAACCACTGCTTTAATCCTTCTTTCATGTTTGGTAGGGGTTTCCACAATACCCTAGCGGTTGGTAATTTGGGGAACGGCTCGGTGATTTCAACCCCTTGTACGGCGTTGACAATCAAACGGAAACGATCACCCAAATCGACCAAAGATACGTTCAGTGCGGGGCCTGGATCTCCGTTAAAAACCAATCGAACGGGATCTTCCTTACCCCCTATACCGAGCGGATGTACCTCACAAGAAACCGTTCCTGAGGTAATGGACGGACAAATTTCCAGCATATGAGACCCCAAAACCATTTCGTTGGCTGGATCAAAATGGTAGGTATAATCCTCCATGAACGAATTTCCACCCGGCAAACCGGTGGCCATCACTTTCATGGCCCGGACCATCGCGGCAGTCTTCCAGTCACCCTCTCCTCCATAGCCAAAACCCTGGGCCATCAAACGCTGGGAGGCAATCCCCGGAAGCTGGCGCATCCCATGGAGATCCTCAAAGGTATTGGTATAGGCTTGAAACCCACCTTCCTCTAAAAACTGAGTAATTCCAGCCTCGATTCGAGCGGCTTCAATCAACGATTCTTTTCGGTCTTGTAGTAATTCAGGGGCCATTTGATAGCTTTCCTGGTAGGTTTGTATCAAGGCTTGAATTTGTTCGTCCGACACTCGCTGAATAAATTGAACCAAGTCACCCACCGGATGGGTATTAACAGAAAATCCGAACTTCATTTGGGCCGCTACTTTATCTCCATCCGTTACGGCTACTTCCCGCATATTGTCACCAAATCGAGCAATTTTCATGCCTTGCCATGTCGCCTTGGCCACAGCCACCCGTGACCAAACATTGATGCGCTCGTGGACCTCAGGATCTTGCCAATGGCCTACGACTGTTTTTCGAGGAAACTTCATTTTCGTCAACATATGGGCAAACTCCCGGTCGCCATGAGCCGACTGATTCAGGTTCATAAAATCCATGTCAATCGTGGCAAATGGGATATCCCGATTGAACTGCGTATGCCAATGCAACATCGGCTTTTGCAATAAACTTAATCCTTGAATCCACATTTTGGAGGGGGAAAACGTATGCATCCAGGTAATGATGCCTACACATTGCTCAGAGGCATTGGCTGCTTTGCAAACTTGTGTGATTTCATCTGGTGTTTTAACGACCGGCTGATAGCGTACCCGAACCGGAATGACATCCGATCGATCTAAAATTGTAGCCAATTGCTCCGCGTGCTCCGCGACTTGTCTCAATGTTTCTTCTCCGTAAAGATGTTGGCTACCAGTCACCAACCAAATTTCATAGGTTTCTAAGTGTTTCATAGTGTTTGGATTTAGGACAGGTTATTCGCTAGAAAACCTCCCAATGATTCATATTTTGTATACAAGACTTGATAGACGTCTACTTTGTCGGGTTCCGGTAAATAGGTAGCATCAAAACCAGATCCCATGTTTTTTTGGGCTTCGGCTATGGTAGCATACAATCTCGACGCTACGGCTGCATTCATCGCTGCCCCTAAGGCACAGGCTTGTTCAGAGGAAACCACCTGAATGGGTCGATTCAACACATTGGCGAGTGTTTGCATCACAAACTTGGATTTTTTGGCTACACCACCGATCGCGATAATTTCCCGGATGGGAATTCCCTCCGACTCAAATCGATCGACAATCGCTTTCGAACCAAAAGCAGTGGCCTCCACCAAAGCTTTGAATACAGTTGCGGCATCGCTTCCCAAATTCAAACCGGTAATGGCTCCTTTCAGCAGATGGTTGGCGTCGGGTGTACGTCGGCCATTGAACCAATCGACAGCAACAGGATCTTGTGAGGTCACCGGCAGCAAAGCTGCCTGCGCACTGAGGTGAGGAATAAGTTGATCTTGCATTTGTTGGACTTGCTGCGCATCTAAAAGATCGGTTAAGGGTCCTAAAAGCAGCTTTTGAAACCAAGCATACACATCCCCAAATGCCGACTGTCCGGCCTCCATTCCCAACATGCCCGGTACAATCGAGCCTTCTACTTGGCCACAGATTCCACGTATTAATTTCCCTTGGACCTCTTCACTGGGGGCAATCAGCATATCACAAGTTGAGGTACCCATGACACGAACTAAAGCATAGGGCTTGATTTCAGCTCCAACTCCCCCCATGTGCGCATCAAATGCACCAACCCCAATGACTACCTGCTCCGAAAGACCTAATTTGAGGGCCCATTCTGCACTGATCGTTCCCATCGCGGTATCGGATGTGTACGTTTCAGAAAACAGGCGCGAGCGAAGGCCAGTCAAGAGTGGATCCAAAGCAATCCAAAATTCTTCGGCTGGGAGACCGCCATAAGCCTCGTGCCACATGGCTTTATGCCCTGCTGCACACCGGCTTCTTTTTAGAGTCAGGGGGTTGGTATTTCCGGTCAAGACAGCCGATATCCAATCGCAATGTTCCACCCAGGAAAAGGCAGCTTGGCGAACTTCAGGATCCACACGCAAGGTTCGAAGAATTTTGGCCCAGAACCATTCGGAAGAGTAAATTCCTCCGACATATTGGGTGTAGTCCACTTCCCATGTGCGAGCCAAGGCATTGATTTCCTCGGCTTCTTGGTTGGCGGTATGGTCTTTCCAAAGGATAAACATGGCGTTGGGATTTTCCGCAAACTCCGGCAACAAAGCTAACGGGGTCCCCTGGGCATTTACTGCCACCGGGGTAGACCCCGTGGTATCCACCGAGATACCTATGACATTCATCCGTACCTCCTCTGAGACCTGTGAAAGGGCTCCCACAATCGCTTGTTCGAGTCCCTCCAAGTAATCCAACGGATGCTGTCTAAATTGAGAGTCGGAGGGTTTACAATACAATCCTTGTTTCCAACGTGCGTAGTAATGTACATGGGTTGCTATTTCAACGCCTTGCGCATTTACGATTAAAGCCCGTACGGAGTCTGTTCCGTAATCCAAGCCGATAGTATATTTCATTGTCATGTCCATGTATCTTAGGGTCAAGCCCTTATTTTTTAATCCGAATCACCTGGAAGGTTAGAGGGGAGATGGAATACGAGCCATTTTTTACCTCCCAAACCGAGGAAGCTGGTTTTACTTGTCCGGGCCGATCGATGGAATTAAATTGCGTGATCTGATCTGCCTTTAGGGTTTGAACAGAGGCCGTAGATTTCTTTGAGATACCTCTGATATCCAAAATCATGTTTTTGTTTTCGGTTGAGGTATTCACGATTTTCAAAATCACTTCCTGGGTTTTAGCATCCCAAGCCGCTGAAGCATACAGACCCGATTGGCCAGCAATGACTTGGCCATTGGACGAAATAGGCAAAGTATGTGTCCCGGCATTGGTCGCATACAGCTGTTGCACATAGTAGCTCGGGGTTGCGATGGATTCTAGGTTGTCAAACCAAATCAAATCGGGGTTCCATTGCCACTTGTTTACATGGGCAAAGAGGGGGGCATAGGAGGTCATGTAAACAACATCTGCATTGCGTTCCAAACCCGTCATAAATGCGGCTTCGGCCAAGGCGCCTTCCCAATTGTTTCGACTTTCAGGTCGATCTGAGCCCTTCGGGTGAGCGGCATATTCTCCTGCAAATATTTTATACCGTTGACGGTCATACGTATCATATCGTTTGGCATTATCCAAAAACCACTGAGGTGGCTTGTAATAATGTTCATCCACTAAGGCAGGTTTCAGGCGCGTCAGTTCTTTCTCGGCCATGTCAAAAAGTTCTCCCTCGGCAAATGGGCCAGTGCCTGAAATTAATTGAATCTCAGGGTACCGAACCTGGATCGCCTTGGCAATCAGTTCATATCGTTCGAAATATTCCTCACCCCATTGTTCATTGCCTATTCCAATCATTTTCATGCCGAAAGGTTCCGGATGCCCCATCGAGGCCCGAACACTCCCCCAAGGGCTATCTGCAGGGCCATTGGCAAACTCGATCAGATCAAGTGCATCCTGAATGTAGGGTTCCATGTCCTCCAATGGTTGCATTTCAGAGGAATTAAATTGACACGCCAAGCCACAGGACAAAATTGGTACGGGTTGAGCGCCAATGTCTTCACATAATTGGAAATATTCAAAAAAACCGAGGCCATTGGATTGGAAATAGTCGGGCGCAGGGCGGTGACTAAACTCTTTGTTCCAACGGTTGAACAGAATTTCCCGGTTCTCCACTACCCCCAAGGTTTTTTTCCACTGGTATCGCTCGGCGAGGGTTCGGCCCTCCACAATACATCCTCCGGGAAACCGAACAAATCCAGGCTTTAGATCAGCCAATTTTTGCACCAAATCCTTTCTCAACCCTCCTTTACGCCCTTTCCAGGTATCTTGTGGAAAAAGAGAAACCACGTCGATATCCAATTGGCCTTCTCCTAAAAATAATACTTGTAATTTGCCTTTTTGAACCGTTTCAGACGCCGTCAAAACACCCGATATCGGAGACCAGCTGGCGCTAGTGGCTGGAATATCCACAGACCCAATCACATCACCTTGGGTATTGAGCAACTGAACTCTCAACGTGAGGTTTCCACGATTTAAGCGGACTTTCGCCGAGAAATCATACCGGGAACCGGCTTTGAATCCCATCCCATCAAATCCTTCATTCTGAAACCCAATGGACTTCGAGGCATCGCGTTTATCGACCCGAACGACTTTCGGATTGGTCGGACTCGTCTTGGCATTGCTGTAAATGGTTAATTCATTTCGAATATTATACCTTGTTTCCGATTCCGGGACGTGCTTCCATCCCATCCAGGGGTATTCGAATTCGAAGGATCGGTTCTTGACCAACTCCGCATACAAACCACCATCGGCAGCAAAATTGATGTCCTCAAAAAAAATTCCGTACATCGTGGGCTGGATTGGAATCAAGGGACGGTTGGCATCTACCTCCACTTTCATCTGCCCGTTGGAAGAAAAACTCGCCAGCCAAAAAAGGCAAAGTACCGCTATTTTTTTCATACGATTGAAAATAGAAAACTCCTCCGGTGGATGAGCCGGAGGAATTCAAAAGAGAAAAGTTATTTTTTTAATCGAACCATCACCACAGAAAAGGCAGGGACTGTCAAGCGTAGGGTTCCCTTTTCAAATTTCGCGCCTTGAAATGGCTTGGTAGTCACTTTATTGGGTGCGTCGAAGGTGTTGTGGTCATTGACATCCGAAGAACTGATGATCTCACTCGAGATCTTTGAAAATTCTTCTCCACGCAATTGAATCACGACCTCATGGGGTTTGGAATAATCCACGTTTGTTAAAGAAATATTCACTGTCCCATCGGCACTTTTGGAGGCAGATCCTGAGATCGCATCCAGTTTTTTGCCTTCGTATTCGTATTTAGGTGACTCAAATGACATCGGGATCAACGTCGCATCTTGGTGCACGTTGTACATTTTCATCACGTGATACGTAGGTGTCAAGATCATTTTTTCCTCTTTGGTCAAAATAACCGCTTGCAATACATTCACAATTTGGGCGAGGTTTGCCCCGCGTACCCGATCGGCGTGGTTATTGAAGATATTCAGGGTTAAACCGGCAATGACGGCGTCCCGCATGGTGTTTTGTTGATATAAAAATCCGGGGTTCGTCCCTTTTTCGACTTCATACCATCCACCCCATTCGTCCACGATCAAGGCCACTTTCTTTTTAGGATCGTATTTGTCCATGATGGTACTGTGGCGACGGACAAGCTCATCCATTTTCCAGGCCTCTTCGATGATACGGAAATAGTGGAATTGGTTGAATCCGGTGGAAGGTCCTTTTTCGTTCCAGTTGATGACAAAGTAGTGGTGCAGGGCAACCCCATCCATCAAGTTGTGGGGGATGTTTTTCATGAGGGTTTCGGTCCAATGGTAATCATCCCCGCTTGCCCCGGAGGCGATCCGGAATAGTTTGGATTCGTTGGTCCAGCCTGTCATGAAGGTGGCATATTGACGGTAGATATTGGCATAGAATTCAGCGGTCATGTTACCGCCACATCCCCAGGCTTCGTTTCCTACGCCCCACATTTTTACATTCCATGGTTTTTCACGGCCGTTTTGCTTCCGCCAGTCGGCCATCGGGCTGCCGCCGGGGTGGTTCACGTAGGTGACCCAGTCGGACAAATCTTTGACAGTACCGGATCCCACATTCCCAGCCAAATAAGGCTCTGCGCCAATTTTTTCGCAAAGGTTGAGGAAATCATGGGTACCGAAGCTATTGTCTTCTGTTACCCCGCCCCACCATACGTTCACCATTTTTGGTCGATTTTCTTTCGGGCCAACGCCATCTTTCCATTGGTAGGCATCGGCAAAGCAACCACCCGGCCAACGGAGGTTGGGTACCTTGAGTTCTTTCAGGGCTTGAATGATATCATTCCGTACCCCATCTGTATTGGGAATTTTGGTGTTTTTCTCCCCGATGTACATGCCATCGTAGATGCATCGACCGAGGTGCTCGGCAAAATGGCCATAAATATGTTTATTGATTTGGGTAGTACCCAAATCGGTATTCAAGGTAATTTTTGTCTGGGCTACGCCTTGGGAAAGGAATGCCGCCGACAGGAGGGTTAGAATGACTTTTTTCATGAGTACCGGGTAGAATTTAAAAAAATAAAGGGTCAATGGATCGATGAATCTTCATCCAAAAAACCCAATTGCGTCAATTTGACACAAATATATTTAAATTTTGGTTTCAGTCAAGGGACTTGAAATAATTTTATTTAAACTTTCATTATTTCAATATGCTGATCGGATCGCTAAGTCATTCTACCTCAAAATGATATGGGACTACCCATCGCAAAAAAGGGAAGCTGGGGAACTACAGAAGGGTTGCCAGTCCCATGACTTTCGAGCCTTGGAAGTAATACAAAGGAGTCGAGTACCCAAGGAAACAAATCCCGGTGAGCCCGGCACAGGACCCCAAAAAAGAATGCCTCATCCGGAAGGCCATTCAAAAGAGAATCAAGATAGATTAAAAAAATCCATTGGGCGATAAATATACTTGAGAATGGGACCAATTCACGGTACACTCAGGGTTAATTGGGTAATGAAAGTTCAAAAACCACCGAAATTTACACCCACATAACAAGCAAAGGCTTTAATCACCTAAAAAGTCCGTTGGATCAATTGGAGATCGAAGGCATTTTTGATACATTTGGATGGGTTTGGCGGGGGGCTACGGTTAGGTTGCCCCCCCCCTTCATCCAATTCGGAAATAGACGCCATTAGGTTGAATTTATGGCGTCTATCGATTCGTTACCCAACATAATAAAGAAAAGGACAGCATATAATTAAAACCAATAAATACAGTATTTTTGAGAAACATTAAAAAAACACAATTATGGAAAAAGTTTTGAAAAATAGCATCTTTCTAGCATTCTTTTCGATTACATTTTTTTCTTGCAGCGATATAAGCAAAAAAGTTGACGAAAAGATGGAACAGTTACTAAAAAAAACAGAATCATTAGACTCATTGCTAAACCAAGAGGTCGATAAAGTTTTAACTCTCGATTCACTTATCGATAAAGAACATCAAAAGGTAATAAAACTTGATTCACTTATACAGAAATCATCCACTAAACTTGATTCTGTAGTTAATAAAATTACAAAACCTTTAAGTAAATAATTATAAACCAATTAAATACCGCAAAAATGAAATGTCCAAATTGCAAAGATGTAAATCTGGTTATGACCGACCGCAACGGAATAGAAATTGACTATTGTCCTGAATGTCGAGGTGTTTGGCTTGACCGCGGTGAACTTGATAAAATCATTGAAAGGTCAACTCAAAACGATACTCCCACACAAAGTGATATATTTCATGGCAAGCAATATCATTCAAGGGACAATGAATATCGTTACAAAAAAAAGAAAGGCATCTTAGGAGAGCTTTTTGACTTTTAAAAGTAATTCTATTGAATCTGTTTGGAAATAATTTATTTTTATGTCAAAAAAGTTGCAAGTCAAAAATAGAGAATTAGTTGTCTTTTTGAAAAAAGATGATTTTTTTGACAATACATTATCAGAAAAAGTAAAAAAAATAATTAGTAAAATACCTGACAGAAATCTGACATTATCTGAAATAATAAACCTATTAGGAAACGACGGTTTATTACTATTTGCATCAATTTTATCTATAATATTTCTCATTCCGGTATCAATACCTGGTTTCAGTACTGTATTTGGGATTTTCATCTTTTTTATAGGAATAAGTAATCTAACAAATAAAAGCTTATGGCTACCTTCCTCTATAAAAAATAAGTCATTTCCAGCCGAAAAGTTACGCATTGCTCTAAACAAAGGGTTAAAGTGGTTCCATTATTTAGAAAAAATGAGTAAGCCGCATCGACTTAGTCTCCTTATATGCAACAAAATTGCTAGTACAATCAATGGTTTTTTGATTTTATTTGGTTCTATTTTGCTAATGGTACCATTGGGATTAATGCCCTTTAGTAATACTTTGCCTGCATTAATTATTCTTTTTCTATCAATAGGAATTATTCAGAAGGATGGAATTATAATTCTTCTTGGATATTTTTCCGTTTTGGGAGCTTTTATATATTTTGGATTATTTTTTTCGACTATAATTTTAGCTTTAAAAAAAATAGTTGAAAGCATTACATTGTAGATTTTTATTAACAACCATACATTATTATTCACCAAGATGTTGAAAAACGAAAGCGGAAAATGGCATGCCATTGACTATAAAGAGGTTCTTGAAAATTTCGAAAGTTCATTACAGGGGCTTGAATTGGAAGAAGTAAATAAAAGACGACAGAAGTACGGATTAAACGAACTTAAACGTAAAAATAAAGATGGAATTTTAAAAGTGCTTTGGCGGCAAATTAACAATCCATTGATTTGGGTTTTAATTGGTTCAAGCACGTTGTCTACCGCATTGGGTAAAATTACCGATGGTATGGTAGTGCTTGCCGTAGTGGTAGTGAACTCAATTATTGGCTTTATTCAGGAATACAAAGCAGGTAAAGCCATTGAAGCTCTTAGTAACATGGTTCCCGAAAATGCTATGGTAATTCGAAATGGGAATATAATAACCATACCTGTTTCTGAGATTGTTCCCGGTGATATTGTTCAGGTGGCTGCCGGCGACCGCATTCCCGCCGACATGAGGATAATCCAGCAAAAAAACCTGCAAGTAGAAGAAGCTGCTTTAACAGGTGAATCGGTACCGTCTCAAAAAACTACCGAAGCTGTAACACCCGATGCGGTAATTGGCGACAGAAAATGTATGGTATTTAGTGGCACTTTAGTTGTTTCAGGTACTGCCACGGCTGTGGTTGTAAAAACGGGTATGGATACCGAACTTGGTAAAATATCCGACATGCTTAACGAAACAGTTGATTTAGAAACGCCATTAACAAAAAAGTTGGGTGTTATTGGCAAATACTTAACCATTGGTATTGTTGCTATCACAGCAATTATTATGGTTATTGGAACATACCGTGCATTGGGGCAAGGATTATTATTGTTCGATGCACTTAAAGAAAGTTTAATTTTCGCAATAGCTTTGGCAGTAGGTGCTATTCCGGAAGGACTCCCAGCCGTTGTTACAATTGCCCTTGCCATTGGGGTACAACGTATGGCAAAGCGAAACGCTATTATTCGTAAACTTCCTGCGGTTGAAACCTTAGGTAGTACAACTGTTATTTGCTCAGATAAAACCGGAACGCTTACACGAAACGAAATGACTGTAAGTGAACTGTGGAACTATAACCATAGCATACAAGTAACAGGTGTTGGTTATCACAAAGCAGGTGTTTTCAAACAGAACAATGCTGAACTAGCTGCTTTACCGGAAGATATGTTGCTTTTGCTGAAAAAAGCAGTGCTTTGCAGCGATGCAAACGTGGTTTACAGAGCAAACGAATATAGTATATCGGGCGACCCAACCGAGGTTGCTTTAGTGGTTGCTGCTGAAAAAGCTGGTATTTCAATTGATGGTTTACGTCAGGAAATACCAAGAAAAGACGTATTGCCTTTCGACTCGGAAAAGCAGTACATGGCGACCCTTAACGACAATATTATTCTCAAAGGTGCCCCCGAGGTTGTGCTAAAACGTTGTTCAACACACATTTGTGGTATAACCTTGGATATGCAAAAGGTAATTTCTCAAATCGAATTGCTTGGTTCCAAAGGAATGCGAGTGCTTGCCATAGCTCAAAAAACTCAAAGCAAAAGCGATGAAATATCGGTTGATGATGTTGAAAATGGATTTGAGTTCATTGGCTTAATAGGCATGATTGACCCGCCACGTAACGAAGCTATCGAAGCCATAAAAGCTTGTCATAATGCGGGAATAACAGTAAAAATGATTACGGGTGACCACCATGCAACTGCCCGTGCTATTGGTATGGAATTAAACCTCTCGGCAAATGGAGCTGTTGTAACAGGAGTGGATTTATCGAAAATGAGCGATGCTGAACTTGACAAAACCATACAAACAACCAATATTTATGCACGTGTTGCCCCCGAACACAAACTGCGTTTGGTAAAAGCCTTGCAAAACAACAATGAGGTTGTTGCTATGACCGGAGATGGCGTGAATGATGCCCCATCGCTCAAACAATCGAATGTTGGTGTTGCCATGGGAATTACCGGAACTTCGGTATCGAAAGAATCGGCAGACATCGTACTGGCCGATGATAATTTTTCGAGTATAGCAGCAGCTGTTGAAGAAGGGCGAAGGGTTTACGACAATCTGCTAAAATCTCTCGCCTTTTTATTACCAACTAATTTAGGCCTTGCATTTATATTGATTTATGGCATTATGTTCTTTCCTTTTAATCCTATAACGAAAGAATTATTGCTTCCTATGTTGCCTGTACAATTGTTATGGATAAACTTAGTTGCAGCCATAGCATTGGCTTTGCCACTTGCATTCGAAGTAAAAGAACCTAATGTAATGAACCGTCCCCCCCGTAAACCCGATGAAGCTCTTTTCAACGGATTTGTAACTTTCAGGGTATTTTTTGTTTCGATACTTATGACAGTTGTAACTATCGTGCTTTTTAACTGGGAGTATGCATACTCGCTTAAAACCGGAATGGCTCAAACAGATGCTTTGGCTCGTTCACAAAGCATTGCTGTAACGTTTATTATATTTTTCCAAATATTTTATTTGATAAATTGCAGGTCGCTGAAAGATTCGGTTTTTAAAATTGGTTTATTCAGTAATGGCTTTATCTTTTTGGGTATTGGGTCAATAATGCTTCTGCAAGCAATGTTTTTATACACTCCATTTATGCAAAAAGTGTTTGGAACAGCGTCTCTCGATGGGAAAGGTTTATTTATTTCGTTTGTAGCTGGTTCATTGATTTTTATTGTAATTAGTATCGAAAAATGGATTCTAAGAGAATTGTTAAATAAAAAGGAAAAAGAGAACTAATTATGTTTAAATTAGGAATTTTAGAATAAAAAAATTACGTTGGGTAACATCGTGTATAAAACATTTGGCAATCAGTGGTTTATCAAGCGTTTTAGCTCGTATCAAAAGTAGTTGTAACTTGATAGGAAATCGCTTCGAAATGCCAAACGTTTCATACACGCAGCCGTTAGGTGCAAGCCTAAAGAACGACATCACCGAGACAAACCGACAACCAAATTCAAAATTTCTACAAAATTGAAATGGTAACTTTGACGAATGAAAATACTGATTATAGAAGACGAAAACGAACTTGCCGACAGCATCTCCGAATATCTTTCAGAAGAAAACTATTTGTGTGAGTTTGCCCGAACTTATAATCAAGCATTGGAGAAAATCGAATCATTTAATTACGACTGCATCTTGTTAGACATTATGTTGCCAGACGGCAACGGAATGAAAATTTTAGAAGAACTAAAAAAGCAAAACAAGCAAGACGGTGTAATTATCATTTCGGCAAAAAACGCATTAGACGACAAAATAAAAGGACTTCAAATTGGTGCAGACGACTATTTGACAAAGCCTTTTCATCTTTCTGAATTAGCAGCAAGGATTTACTCGGTTATCCGAAGAAAACAATTCAGAAATTCAAATACCGTTCGACAAAATGAATTAGAAATAGACTTGCTTGCAAAGACTATTTCAGTTCATAATCAACTTGTTATTCTAACCAAAAAAGAATTTGATTTATTGCTCTACTTTGTCGGAAATAAAAACAGAGTAATTTCAAAAAGCACCTTAGCTGAACATCTTTCAGGTGATTTTGCAGATATGTTAGACAATCACGATTTTGTTTACGCTCATATCAAAAACTTAAAAAAGAAATTGAGTGAAGCTGGATGCGAAAGTTATTTAAAGACTGTTTACGGAACAGGTTATAAATGGGAAGGATGAATAGATTACTAAACAAATCGCTTAAATCATTCACCATTTACGCACTTATTGTTTTAGCGGCAAGTGTTCCTGCATACCTTTATTTGGTTGATAGCATTTGGCTTCGTGAATTGGACGAGCATAATGAAATTGTTGCTGACAGAACGGAAAACGAACTCAATAAATTACAACTGTCTGAAATTGAATTAAATCAAAGCATATTACTTTGGAACAAAATTCAACCCGGAACCAACCTCCAAAAGACCACTTTAGAAAAAAACAGAAAAGACAGCACCTACACAGTATCAAGAAAAAACCCCTATGTAACTCACCAAGATATTGACCGATTTCGGGGGCTTTCGAGAGTGATTGAAATAAATGGAGAATATTATTTACTCACCGTAGAAACCAATGTTGAAGAAACCGAAGAAACGGTCGTTGCAATAGCTGTTCTGACCTTTTTGTTTTTTCTGATTATGGTTGTCGGCTTTCTGATTCTAAACAGACGATTATCCGTAAAACTATGGCAACCTTTTAAAAATACTTTGGCGAAGTTGAAAGCATTTAATCTCAATTCACAAAGCAATATTTCGTTTGAAAAATCAACTATCCTTGAGTTTGAAGAATTGAATGTGGCTTTGAATAAATTAATCGAACACACGGTTTCGGTTTACAAATCGCAAAAAGAATTTACAGAAAATGCATCTCACGAATTGCAAACTCCTTTGGCAATCATCAAAAACAAATTGGACATACTGCTGCAAAAAGAAGCTTTAACAGACAGGCAGTACCAAATTATTGAAGACATAAATAAAGCATTGACAAGGGTTTCACGCATCAACAAAAATCTATTGTTGCTTGCCAAAATAGAAAACCATCAGTTTGATGATAGTGAAACAATAAATTTGAGCGAATTGACCACAGAATGTATAGAGCAATTGCAAGAACATTTTTCAAACAAAGACCTGAACCTAAAATCATCAATAGACGAAGATTGTGTGGTAACAGGAAATAGTATTTTGATTGAAATTCTAATCAACAATCTATTGCTCAACTCAATTAGGCATAATTTACTAAAAGGAACAGTTGAAGTTAAGTTGAGCAAATCGGGCTTTATTATTAGCAATTCAGGAAGGACTGCATTGGAGCAAGAACAGCTTTTCAAACGGTTTAAAAAAACTTCTGACGAAAGCTTAGGAAGTGGACTTGGATTGGCTATTGTTGAGCAAATCTGCAAAAGACATCAATGGACAATAGACTATGAATTTCAACAAGAAAAACACACATTTAAAATCAGTTTTTAGGGCAATTCAAAATTTCCTCTAAATCGCTTCGGAGTTTTGCAGGGTAACTTAAAAATTTATCCAATTTATGAAGCGTAGTATAGCAACTCTGTTTATTCTGTTTTCAATCACAATCGTAAAGGCTCAAGAAATAGACAGTCTTTCATTCATCAAATCGAAAAGAATGTCTGATGATGACCTTGCTAAAAAGCGAGAAGGAACGTTTTTTACAGGAATACCAGACTTTTCTTCCGACCCAGTTACAGGTTTCGGTTTTGGATTAAGAACAAACACCTATTGGAATGGTAATCGTGATAACCCTTTGTTTCCATACACGCCCTACCTAATGAAACTGACAGCCAATGCGGCTTATTACACCTCAAATGCAAGAGAATTAATTTTAAAATTGGATGTCCCCTACTACAAAGGAACACGTTGGAGATTTAAAGTGGACTTCAAAGCACAACAAAATCCAGCCAACCTTTATTTTGGACTTACTGAATCTACTCTCGGTCAACTTCGATTGCCCTCTGACGAAAACACAACTTTTTCAACTTATAAAGAATTTGACAGAGCGAGAAAGACATTAAGACCAGGTGGAGTTGGAGAAGCTGATTTTGTAACGGATGCACTCTCGAACCGATTTAGGGAAACCGAATATATGCTCAACCTAAAAGCCGATTACGCACTTGGAAACGGTAAGTGGCGAATAATGGGTGGATATGAAATACAGCATTTGAGTTACGCCACTTTTGAAGGAATGGAAGCGGATGCAATTGACCCAATTACAGGACAAAACACAACCGCACCTAACGGCATTTCACTTTTAAGACGAGATTTTGAAGATGGATTAATTTCAGGTGTTGACGGTGGTTGGGTTTCCATTATTCAAACCGCATTAATTTTTGACACAAGAGATTTTGAACCTGACCCAACGAAAGGATATTACTTTGAAGTTGCCAATGAATATTCAAGTAAATGCATAGGCTCGCAATTCGATTTTGACAAACTTTTTATTCAAGGTCGAGTCTATCAGAAAATACCCGTTGGTAAAAGAACCGTTTTAGCAGGACGATTTGGTGTAGGAAACATTTTTGGAAACAATGCCCCATTTTTTGAATTTCAAGACCAATGGAGTCCCGAAGGAAGTATCAATGCTTTAGGCGGTAGACAATCATTGCGTGGCTACAGAGCCAACCGATTTTTGGCTCGTTCAATGTGGTTCACCAATGTTGAGTTGAGAGTAAGACTTGCAGAAACTCAAATTGGAAAGCAAAGATTTGCCTTTGGCGTAGCACCATTCTTTGACGCAGGTACAGTAAGAGACCGTTGGCAAGATTTAAACTTTAAAAACATAAAAACTTCCTATGGCGGTGGACTAAGAATTGCTTGGAATCAATCCACAATTTTATCCTTTGACTACGGACATTCAAAAGAAGACAGGCTATTTTACTTTGGCATTGGACAAGCATTTTAGACCTCAAAACGACTGACTTAAACATAAAAAAAGTATCTTAGTCGGACGAAAAATAAGAAGGCCAGCACCTAACAGCAGCTACCCAAAAGTGGCGGTTCAGTGGTTAATTCAAGCTTTGTACTTCTATCAAAGTTTATGCTTGGTTGACAGTGAAGTGCTTCGAAATCGCCACCTTCGGGTAGCTGCCAACCGTTAGTGGCAAGGCTATGACGACACAACCCGACAGACAAATCGGGTTCTTTTTGATGTTTCGTATTTTAGTAGTTGCTTAAATAAACAAATTAACTATCTTTGCAATATGGACAACAATTCTTGCATACGACAACAAGCGGACATTAAACAAATAAATCGCTGTAAAAACCGAGTTTCAGAACTCAACGGCTCGTTTGACTATTTATCGAACGGACTTGAATT
>VFQO010000427.1_pt1 | contig 46376 bp, 46 predicted proteins | sample 3512331 | NCBI WGS metagenome assembly VFQO01 (sample SAMN10412371, study PRJNA504923) | tailings metagenome | isolation source: Replicate 3 from Balatoc abandoned mine | place: Philippines: Itogon, Benguet | collected 2017-08-28 | reverse complement strand
TTGATACGAATACATGAACTACCTCCTGGTAGTCCAAGTTTTTGTCCGCATCTCCGAATCCCAGGGGCTATCCTGTGAGTGTGCGCTAAGCACGATCTGTCGATGAGCCTCTGTTTGAGAATGTCGCGTTCAATGAGGTATGCCTGATCGAGATTTGAATCCGATCCTGAGCATCAGAGCGGAGATGTGTGCCGGCTGTGCAGTACGTAGGCAAGCACAAAGAGCGCCAGCCAGAGTGTTTCCGTGAGCGCCATGGCAAACGGGCGCCAACCCGCTTTGCGCAGCTGGGAGAAGGACGTTTTCATGCCCAGTGCAGTCACGGCCAACACGATGCAGATGCGTGAGGCGTCGCCGAGCTGATCGCGCACGCTGTCGGGCACCATGCCGAGCGAGTTCAGTACCAGCAGCGCCGTGAAGGCCCACAGGAACCAAGGCATCAATAGTGCGCGTGCTGCGCCGCTTTCTGCCGGCTTGCGCGAACGGCCCAGGCTGAGCGCCACGGCCATCACCACCACCACCAACAAGGAGACGCGAAAGAGCTTCACCAGCACGGCCGTGTCACCCGTGGCCTCGCCCAACATGTAGCCGGCGCCCGCCACTTGCGCCACGTCGTGGATGGTGCCGCCGAGAAAAATGCCCGCCAGCTGAGGCGGCAGATGCAGGGCCGTGGTCAGCATAGGGTAGAGCACCATAGCGACGGTCGATAGCAGGGTCACAGTTACCACCACCAACAGGGTGAAGCGTTCGCTGTCCTTGTCCTGCGGCAGCACCGACGAGATTGCCAGCGCTGCCGAAGCGCCGCAGATGCCCACCGAGCCGCCCACTAGCACGCCATGGCTGCGATTTATGCCAAACACACGCGCCAGAAGCAGGCCCAGGCCAACCGTCGTGAAGGTGCCCGCGGCCACCACCGCTGCCGTGGCCCAACCCAACGAGCTCACTTGTTCCAGTGTGATGCGTGCGCCGAGCAGCGCTACGCCCAAGCGCAATACGCTGCGCGCACAGAACTCGATGCCGGGGCGCGTGCGTGCCTCGCTGCTGAGGTAGTGGAAGGCCATGCCAAGGAACAGCGCGTAGAGCAGCTGTGGGCCACCGTGCCGTGTCGAGAGAAAGCTGGCGGTGATGGCCAGCGTGGCGGCCAATGCCACACCAGGAATTACCTCAGTGGCCTGCGAAAGGCGCAGCTTGCTCTGGCGGGTGACGGACGGCTTGCTAAGGGCATTCATGGCTACTGAAGATCACCGTCGACAGACCGGATGGCGCTGTTTGACGTTGGCTCAGTCATCTTAGAAATATGCATATTTCCTGAAAATCAGATAATCTGGATCGTAGTGAACCAAAAAATCGATCAACGCCTGCGCATCACTCTGCGTCAGCTGGAGGTTTTCGCCGCTACAGCGCGCAGCGGCAGCATGCGCGCGGGTGCTGGCCGCGTAGCCCGCTCACAATCTGCGGCCAGTGCCGCGCTGGCCGAGCTCGAAGCAGCGCTGGAGGTGCAACTCTTCGACCGCGTGGGGCGGCGCTTGGTGCTCAATGAGAACGGGCGTGCGCTGTTGCCGCGCGCCATGGCCGTGCTCGACGACTCCGCCAATCTGGAGGGTCTGTTCGGGCAAGAGCACACCACAAGGCTCTTCATGGCTTCGAGCTTCACCATTGGCGAGTACCTGTTGCCGCAACTGATTTCGGCCTGGCAGGTGGCGCACCCGGGTTGCCGCGCGCGGCTATCGATATGCAATACGCAGGAGGTGCTTGGGGCGGTCACCAGCTTCGCGGTCGACCTCGGCTTCATCGAAGGCACCGCCACGCACCCGGACCTTGTGATACGGCCTTGGGCGATCGATGAGCTGATCGTCGTGGCCGCGCCCGATCATCCGCTGGCGCAGCGTCGACGAGTCGACCCCGAGCAGCTCGCGCAGGCGGAGTGGGTTCTGCGCGAGGCCGGCTCGGGCACGCGCGAGGCCTCGGACCGCTGGCTAGCGGGCGAGCTGGAGCGCGTGCACGTGGCTTTGGAGCTGGGTAGTAACGAAGCCATCAAGCGTGCCGTCGTGAGCGGCCTTGGCCTGGGCTGCCTCTCGCGCGTGGCCGTGAGGGAGTGGGTCGAACAGGGCCGGCTCATCGAGTTGCGCACGCAGTTACCGAAGCTGAAGCGCACGCTCGCCATGGTGACTCACAACTCCAAGCGTCTGGGACCTATGGCACAGAGCTTTGTCGAGCACTGCTTGCGGCACGCTTGAACTAGGTCGCCTGCTCAAAGAAGAGAAGCGTATGTTCCACTAGAATTAACCGATTGTTTAATATGCAAACCGTTGAGTAGATTTAGGGATGTCATGACCAAGCCAGCCACTCAGCGCCGTTCGTCGCATGTCTCCACCGATACACGTTGGTCCGACCGGGTGCCCAGCAAGGAGCAGCAGCGCTCAGTAAAGGAAGAAGTCCTGTTCGAGACTGCAGCGCGCTGGTTTAACCGCCATGGATTCCATGGCACCTCGCTCTCTGACCTGGCCACGGAACTGGGCATCACAAAGGCGGCCCTTTACCACTATGTGCGCGACAAGTCGGAGTTGCTTTACCGGTTGCACTTGATCTCCCTGCAAGCTGCGGAGTCTTCTCGCCAACGCGCGGTAGATGAGGGGTGCAACGGGCTTGAACGCGTGCATCTCATCGTGCGCCACTATGTCTCTGCCATTACCTCCTCGCCGACCTTCACCTTTGTGTTGCTTGAGGATGGGGCACTCACGCCAGAACAGTCGCGCGAGATCCTCAAGCGGCGGATCTGGCTGGAGCGTGACCTGCGCGATCTGATCTTGCAGGGTATGCGCGACGGCTCCATCACTCCCTGCGATCCCAAGTTCGTCGCACTGGTCATTGGTGGCGCCATGAATTCGATTGCCAAGTGGTTTCGGCCCGAAGGGGAATGGACTGGCCATCAGATCGCCGCAGAACTTAGCCGCATGGTGTTGCGTCTGCTTGGCTCAGGGGCGCCTCAGGCCCTGTCGCCGGATGTGCGCTTGGCAGAACCCCAGCCGGAAGGCCGCTGAGTCAACGCCACCCAGGGGTTTTCCCTTGAGTGGCATTTTTTTTGTGGCAACTGAACGATCGTTTAGGTAATATACCGATCGGAAACGAAGGCGCATGGACACACTCAACACACTCTATCGGCAGGCCTGTCGGCGACGTGGGCGCGGCGAACTGTTCGCCGATGCGGCGCACCGGCTCAGCGGGCACACAGCCTGGGCGGGATCGGTCGGCATGGCGAGGGCTGTGCAGACTTTGGGCATTCAACCAGGCGCGGTGATTGCGTTTCTGTCGACCTGTTCCGCGCGTCACGCTGCGAGCTGGTTCGGTGTGCTCCAGGGCGGTTATGTGGCCTGCAATCTGCACTTGCGAGAGACGCCCCAGCGCCTGGGCGAGACGCTTCGTTGGCTTGAGGCTGCGGTGTTGATACACGATGAAGATCAAGCCGATCTGGCCCGTCAGGCGGTGGCCTTGTCGGGACGCGATTGCCCGCGCATCTGCCTGGGTGAACGGCAGGACGCCGCTGCAGCCTGGAGCGAACCCGCGGCGGACGCATCGGATGCATCCGATGCTTCATTGCCGGTTCGCGCCCCCAACGATGTCGCCGCCATCATCCTGTCTTCGGGTTCGACCGGCCTGCCCAAGGGCGTGGTGCACACCCAGGCCTCTTTGGCGATAGCCAGCACGGAGGGCGGCTTTCCCCTGGCCATGCCTTCCAGAAGCGATGTGGGCCTGCTCTATATGCAGCCTTCCTTTGCGGGCTGGTCCATCATCGCTTTGCCGCTGGTGGCCGCGGGCGCCAAGATCGTGTTCGGCGAGCGCTTCACGCCGCCGTCGTTTCTCGACACGGTCGAGAAGGAGCGTGTGAGCATCGCGCCGCTGGTGCCCACGATGTGGCGCATGGTGTTCAATGAAAACTTGGCGGCCCGCGACCTGAGTTCTCTGCGCGTCGCCACCATCGCTGGCGAGCCCCCTGCTGCTTCGGACATCGCGACACTTCATGAGCGCGTGTGCTCCCAGCTCGTGAGCATGTACCTATCCGCAGAAGGGCACATGGCCAGCGGCGTCATCGCGTTCACATCCAGCCTGTTGCGTCCCGGCAAGGCGGCCTCCACCGGGCGGCCGGCGCCGGGGGTTCGCTTGCGCATCATCGACCCCGATGGAGGATTCGACGACGTCCTGCCGCAGGGCGTCGAAGGTGAGATCGCCATCGCCGGCGCGTCGATGGCGAGCGGCTACTGGAAGGATCCGGAACTCAGCCGAACGCGCTTTCAAGACGGCTGGTGGCGAAGCGGCGACCTGGGCCGCATCGACGAGGATGGAGATCTGTGGGTCACCGGTCGCATCGACAACGTCATCAACAGTGGCGGTATCAAGGTGTCGGGCGAAGAAATCGAGCGCGTGCTGCTGGGCCATCCCGGCGTGGCGCAGTGCGCGGTGGCCGGCGTACCCGATGAACGATTTGGTCGGCGCATAGAGGCCTGGGTCGTCTCGCGTGACGCCCGACTTCAGGCCGAATCGCTCGAAGCCTTCTGCCGTGCCCAACCCGGCCTTTCGAGCGTGAAGGTGCCCAAAGCGTTTCACTTCGTGAATGCCTTGCCAACCGGTCCCACCGGAAAAGTTCTGCGGCGAGCGCTGCGCGGCGACGCGTGACACGCGCTGTTCGACCCCCTGCATGTCATCTGTTTTCAATACAAGGAGAACCCATGTCCCAGACTTTGCTGCTCGTCGAAAAAAAGAACAAGGTCGGCATCCTCACGCTGAACCGTCCGTCCAAAGGCAATGCCTTGAACACGCAACTCAAGCGTGATCTGTTCAAGGCCCTGGATGAGCTTTCGCAGGATCCCGAAGTGGGGGCCGTTCTACTCAAGGGGGCTGGCAAGCACTTCTGCACCGGGCAGGACTTCAACGACATCGTGCTCGGTACGGATACCAAGGACTTGCAGACTGTGCGCGAGATCTTCAACCAGCTGGTCTCTCCGCTGTTCGACAAGATCGCCTCGATGGGCACGCCCGTAGTGTGCGCGGTGCGCGGCATGGTGACTGGGGAAGGTCTGCCGCTGGCGATCACCTGCGACCTGGTCATCGCGTCCGATACCACAGTGTTCCAGTTCCCTGGCACCAACCTGGCGGGCATCAGCATCGGTCCGGGTGTGGTCGCATCGCGCTATATGGGCACACGCCGCGCATTGCAATACCTGCTCACCGGCGAACCGCTGCCGGCGCACGATGCGGAGCGTTACGACATGGTCAACCGCGTGGTGCCCGACGCTGAGCTGGAAACCACCGCAATGGCCCTGGCCGAGAAGATCGCCGCCAAGGTGTTGACCAACCCGACCTTCATAAAAGACCTTGGCAAGACGGTCTTCTACCAGGCGCAGGACATGGAGCGCAGCAAAGCCTTCCGCTATTCGCACGAGGCGCTGGCTCATGGCTTCTGCACCCAGGAGGCTACCGAAGGCGCGCGCCGCCTGCTGCAAGGCGGCTACACCAAAGCCGAACTGCAACTTGAAGGCCTGGTGTGAGCCAAACCCCCGACGCCGCGCCTACGGCGCAGGACATGCCGGCACTGGCGCGCGCGCTGGAAGCGTCCTTGCGCTTGCGCGTGCCCCCCATCGGCATGAAGCGCATGGAGACGGTTGTGATGCTGGAGTCCATACCGCGTCTGCGCCGGCCGTCGGCCATTCACACGCTGGATCAGGTGGTGGGTCAGGCCGCTCGTTTGGGCTGGACGGTTGGTATTACAGCAGCGGACTTGGTCGGGCCTCAATGCCGGGCGGTGGTGGGCCTTGCCCCTGCTGACGACGCCTGGCGCTCTGGCCAGGAGCTTGCCGGCGTCTGGTTCGCCACTGCAGAGGACGCTCGGCGGCACCAAGAGTCCATGCATTGCGCGCCCCACGGGCAGCACGAAGCGCTGGTGGTCTCGCCGCTGGCGGCCGGGCGCGTGCCGGACCCGGACATCGTGCTCTTCTATGCCACGCCGGGGGCCATGATGCATTTCATCAACGGGCTGCAATGGTCAGGCTACAGGCGTTTCGACTGGAGCGTGGTGGGCGAATCGTCTTGCGCGGACTCGTGGGGCCGTGCCTTGAGCACGCGCGAACCCAGTCTGTCCATTCCCTGCTTCGCGGAGCGGCGCTATGGCGGCGTTCTGGACGAGGAAATGCTGATGGCGCTCACACCCCAGGACGCTTGGAAAGCGCTCACCGGCATTCACGCGCTGGGCCGCAACGGTCTGCGCTACCCGATCGCACCCTATGGACTGCAACAAGACGCGCGGGCTGGCATGGGCGTGAGCTACGAAAAACTCAGTTGAACACAGCACTAGGAGACAGACATGAGCATTCCTCGACGTGTATTTCTGGGCGGTGGCGCTGCGGCGCTGGGCGCGCTGGTCCCCGCTGCGGCCTGGTCTCAGACCGAACGCATGGAGACGGCGCGCATCATCAACGGCTTCCCGCCAGGTACCACACCCGACGTGATTTCGCGCAAGGTCGGCGACAAGATCATGGGCCGCTATGCGAAGACGGTGATCGTGGAGAACCGCACCGGCGCGGGCGGCCAGCTGGCGGTGTCCGAGGTCAAGAATGCCGCCGCCGATGGCTCTAGCATCCTGCTTACGCCCATGTCAATGCTGGGTGTTTATCCGTTTACGTACAAGAAGCTGCCCTACGACCCGGTTGCAGACCTAACGCCGGTGTCGATGGGATCAAGCTTCGACTACGGCATTGCCGTCGGCCCAGCGGTGCCTGAGAGCGTGAAGTCCGTTCCCGAGCTGATGGAGTGGTACAAGGCCAACCCTTCCAAGGCCAACATCTCCTCCTCTGCAGCAGGCTCACCCCTGCATTTCGTCGGGGTCATGTTGGGACGTGCCGCTGGTATCGAGCTCACGCACGTGGCCTATCGCGGCACGCCACCTGCCATCAATGACATGCTGGGAGGCAGCATGCCCGCGCTGTGCGGGCCGCTGGGCACGTTCCTGCCCCTGATGGGCGCGGGCAAGATCCGGCTGTTGGCATCCTCGGGTGCGCAGCGCAGTCGCTTCACGCCAAACGTGGCCACGCTCGCCGAGCAAGGCTACAAGGACCTAGTGTTCTCTGAATGGTACGGCTTCTATGCGCCTGCCAAGACGCCTGCCGCCACCATCCAAAGACTCAATCGCGAGCTGCAGCAGGCACTGCTGTCCAAGGACGTCGTGGACACGCTGGCCACGGTTGGCATGGAAGCGGCACCGTCCACACCCGAGCAGCTTGCCGCCACGCTGAAGAAGGACCTCGCCACCTGGGGGCCCATCGTCAAGGCGATCGGGTTCACCGCCGAGAATTGAGACAGGCATGAGGGGGCGGCACCTCACCTTGGCACATTGGGGCACCTATGAAGTCGAGTACCGCGATGGCCGGCCCAGTGGCCTGGCCGCTGTGCCGGAAGATCCCGACCCATCGCCCATCGGGCTGTCCATGTGGGACGCCTACTGCTCATCACTGCGCATTGAGCGGCCGGCGGTGCGCCGGTCCTGGCTCGACGAGGGAGCCGGCGCACGACCGGAACGCCGAGGCATCGACCCTTTCGTGGACGTGTCCTGGGAACAGGCGCTGGACTTGGTAGCGGCCGAACTGGAGCGCGTGCGCCGTGTGCACGGCAACCGCGCCATCTTCGGCGGATCATACGGTTGGTCGAGCGCCGGGCGCTTCCACCATGCACAGAGCCAAGTGCACCGCTTCCTCAATGCCATCGGTGGTTATGTGCGAAGCGTTGACACCTACAGCCTGGGCGCAGCACGGGTGGTTTTGCCGCACGTCGTGGCTCCCATGGAGCAGCTCATGGAAGGACATCACGGCTGGGACGTATTGGCGCAGCACACGCGCTTGTTTGTCTCCTTCGGCGGGGTGCCGGCCAAAAACGCGCAGATCTCGGCCGGCGGCGTCACCGAGCACCGCACCCGACCGGGTCTCGCGCGCCTCGCCTCCGCAGGGTGTCGCCTGGTGAACATCAGCCCAGTGTGCGATAACTTCGACGCGCCCGAAGGCAGCGTGGAATGGATCCCGATCCGCCCCAACACCGACACAGCGGCCATGCTCGCGATGGCTTGCGAGGTCATCTTGGCCCAGCGTCACGACACTGTCTTCCTATCCAAGTACTGTGTCGGGTTCGAGCGATGGCAGGACTACCTGATGGGGCAGGACGACGGTATTCGCAAGGACGCCGATTGGGCCGAGGGCATCACCGGTGTACCCGCCAACACCTTGCGCGGCTTGGCTCTGGACTTGGCGTCTACGCATAGCCTGGTCAATGCTGCTTGGTCTCTGCAACGCGCAGCGCATGGGGAGCAGACCTACTGGGCGGTCGTGGGGCTGGCAAGCGTCCTGGGACGGATCGGTCTGCCTGGCGGCGGCTTCGCGGTGGGCTACGGCGCCTCCAACGTGGTGGGCAGCCCGCACCGGCGGATGAAGGGCCCGACCTTGCCTCAGGGCCGCAACGCAGTCGACGCGTTCATACCTGTCGCGCGCATCGCCGACATGCTGCTGCAGCCGGGCGAGACCTTCGACTACAACGGCGGCCAGCACCGCTACCCCGATATCGACCTGGTCTACTGGGCAGGGGGGAACCCCTTTCACCACCACCAGGATCTCAACCGACTGGCGCGCGCCTGGCGCAAACCGTCTAGCATCATCGTGCACGAGCAGTTTTGGAACGCCCACGCGCGCATGGCAGACGTGGTGCTTCCCGCCACCAGCACGCTGGAGCGAGACGACATTGGGTTCTCCGTGCTGGAACCGCACATGGTCGCGATGAAGGCGGCTGCCACGCCACCGGGCGAAGCGCGCGACGATTACGCCATCTTCTGCGCGCTCGCCCAGCGCATGGGCGTTTTTGACAACTTTACCGAAGGTCGTCGTGCGAACGACTGGCTGCGCTGGATGTACGCGAACATGGCAGAACAGGCGCATGCGCAGGGCTTGCAGCTGCCGCAGTTCGACGAGTTCTGGGCGCAAGGATTGCTGCGACTGCCCGCAGCTGAATCGCCGAAGGTCATGCTCGCGGCCTTCCGCACCGACCCCGAGGCCCATCCACTCAAGACGCCCAGCGGGCGCATCGAGCTGCATTCTGCTCGGGTGGCGGGTTTTGATTACGGCGATTGCCCGGGACACGCGGTATGGCGAGAGCCCTTCGAGTGGCTGGGGAGCGCGCAGGCAAGGCGCTATCCGCTGCACCTGATCTCGGACCAGCCCCAGACCAAGCTGCACAGCCAGTTGGACCACTCGGCGCTCAGTCGCGCTGAAAAGATCCGAGGGCGCCAAAGCGTGTACTTGCACCCCGAGGACGCAGGCCGACGCGGAATCGCAGACGGCGATACGGTGCGTCTTTTCAATGAGCGGGGGGCCTGCCTTGCAGGGGCCTGCCTGAGTGGGTCGCTGATGCCGGGCGTGGTGCGTATGCCGACCGGAGCTTGGTGGGACCCGAGCCACCCGGGCGAGCCCGAGAGCCTGGATCGTTCGGGCAATCCCAACACGCTCACCCGCGACCAGGGGACCTCGCGTCTGGCACAAGGCTGTGCCGCACAAACCTGTTTGGTTGAGGTCGAGCGTTGGGGCGGGGCTGAGATGCCGGTGCAGGTGCACACACCGCCGGTCCATCTAAAACAGCCAGGCACCTGAGTAAGTGGCTCAGTCCACCAAGTGTGCAATGCCCTCACTGGTCAAGGTAGCGCCATGGCTGTCGCAGTGCCTGCCTCGCGGCGCAGCCAGTATGGCCATCGCCGCTAGGGACCAGATTGCCGGGCGAGCACCCGCCCGGCTCATCAGAGGTCGCCGCCTCAGAAGGGGTAGTGGCGCGGTGCTGTCTGCAGCGTAATCCAGCGCAGTTCGGTGAACGCCTCGATGCCGGCCTGGCCGCCGAAACGCCCGTAGCCGGAAGCCTTCACGCCGCCGAAGGGCATCTGCGCCTCGTCGTGCACGGTCGGACCGTTGATGTGGCAGATGCCCGACTCGATGCGCGCCGCCACGCCCCAGGCGCGCCCAGTGTCGCGGCCGAACACGGCGGCGGCCAGGCCGAACTCGTTATCGTTGGCACAGGCAATTGCCGCTTCCACGCCCTGGACCCGCACGATGGCCTTCACTGGGCCGAAGCTTTCCTCGCGGTAGATCTTCATCGCCGGCGTCACGTGGTCGAGCAAGGTGGCAGGCATCAGCGTGTCATTGGCCTTGCCGCCGCACACCAGCTTGGCGCCCTGGGCCAGCGCATCGTCGATCAGGGCGTTGCAGCGCTCCACTGTGCTCATGTCCACCACCGAGCCCAGCACCACCGGCCCTTGGCGCGGGTCGCCGAGCGGCAGGCTGCGCGCACGCTCAGCCAGCTTCGCGACGAAGGCGTCGGCGACGACGTCGTCGACGATGACTCTTTCGGTGGACATGCAAATTTGTCCCGAATTGGCGAATGCCCCGAACGTGGCCGCAGCAACGGCTGCGTCGATGTCGGCGTCGTCAAGCACTACAAAAGGCGCCTTGCCGCCTAGTTCGAGCACCGCCGGCTTGAGGTAGCGCGCACAGGTCTGCGCGATGAGCTTGCCCACCTTGGTCGAACCTGTGAAATTCACCCGGCGCAGAGCTGGGTGGGCGACCATGGCCTCGACGACCGCAGCCGCGTCAGCCGGAGCGTTGGTAACGAAGTTGACCACGCCCGGTGGCAGACCTGCTTCCTGCAGGGCCTCGATGATCAGGCCATGAGTGGCTGGGCACAGTTCAGAGCCTTTGAGCACCACTGTGTTGCCGCACGCGAGTGGGGTTGCGATCGCGCGCACACCCAGGATGACCGGGGCATTCCACGGAGCGATGCCCAGCACCACGCCGGCCGGTTGGCGCACAGCCATAGCCAGGTTCCCCGGCACGTTGGACGGGATCAGCTGACCGTTGATCTGCGTCGTGAGTGAGGCTGCCTCCAATAACATGTCGGCCGCGAGGTGCACGTTGAAGCCGGCCCAGAGGGCCGAGGCTCCGGTTTCGGCTGCCATGGCTTTTGCGAAGGCATCGCCCTTGGCTTGCAATGCTTGAGCCGCCTTGCTCAAGAGTGCGCGGCGCTCACCGGGGCCGATGGTCGACCATGCCGGAAAGGCCTGCGCAGCAGTGTCCACCGCGGCGCGGGCATCTTCTACGGTGGCCGCAGGTGCCCGCGTGGCCACGCTCTGGTCGAGCGGATTGCGCCGCTCGAAGCTTTTGCCGTCTGCTGCCGCACGGGGTTGTCCGCCAGTTAGCATAGAAATGGAATTCACGACTGTTCTCGCTGGGTTGAAGAATTGATGTAACTGAATTGCTGACGCAGGGAAGATCAACTCATGGCGGTAGTTCCAACGCTGAGGGCTTCAGCTGCCGCCATAATGCAGGCCCACTGATAAGGCGCTGACGTAGGCGGGCCGCTCGGTATAGAAAAGTTTTTGGGACAAGATGAAGCCGACTGTTAACGAAAGTCAAACTCCGGCAGCTGATGGCGCCGCCGAGTGTGAGACGCTGGTGAGAGCGATCGGGGAGCTATGGCAGCGTCCAGGCTTTCTGATGCGCCGCTGCCTGCAGCAGACCTCAGGCCATTTCGAGCAATCCTGTGCCGAAATCGGACTTACCGCGCGCCAATACGATTACCTCTTTGTGCTGAATGCGGTGGGGCAATTGGGGCAGGGCGAATTGGGTTCGACACTGGGTCTGGATCGATCCACCAATGCATTGGTACTGAAAATCCTGGAGCGCAAGGCCTGGGTGCAGCGGGTGGTTGTGGCGACAGACACCCGACGGCGCTTGGTGCAGATCACTCCGGAAGGACGCCGCACCTTTCTGGCCGCGCGTAAAGCGGCCGAGGGTTCTATTCAAACGATCACCAGCGCACTGAGCACCGAGGAATACCAACTGCTTCTAAGTCTGATGCGCAAGGTGGTCCAGGCAGGTATGGAGCAAGGCACTTTCCCGGACCAAGGCCTCAGTCCAGCTTGAGTCCTTTGACTGCGATCAGCTTGCCCCAGCGCTCGCGCTCGCCGCGTGCGTATTCGACGAACTGCTGCGGTGTGCTCCAGATCGGCTCGACGCCGATGTCGAGCAACTTCTTACGAATCGCCGTGTCCTGTAGCACCTTTTCCAGCTCCTGATTGAGCCGCTTGATCACCGGTGCGGGGGTTCCAGTGGGCGCTACTACCCCTTGCCAGGCGTAGACCTCGAAGTCCTTGATGCCTTGTTCGTTCAACGTGGGAACTTCCGGAAGCGATTCGAAACGCTGCATCGAGGCGATGCCGAAGGTCTTGATACGTCCGTCCTTGATGAAGCCCATCCCACTGGCCACGTCCAGGAACATTACGTCAATCTGCCCGGCCATCATGTCCTGCACTGCCGGGGGCGAGCCCTTGTAGGCGATGTGAGTCATCTGTGTGCCGGTCTGCTCCATGAATAGCTCCATGGCTAAGTGGTGCGGCAAGCCGGCGCCGGGTGTTGCGAAGTTGATCTTGCCAGGGTTGGCCTTGGCGTACTGAATCAGTTCGGCCACGTTTTTCGCCGGGAAATTCGCGCCAACCGCCAGTACCAGGGGGAAACGAGTCGTCAGATTGATGTAGCTGAAGTCCCTCACCGGGTCGTAGGTGAGCTTCTTGTACAGATGCACGTTGGTGGCAAAAGTGGCGTTGTCGCCTGTGAGCAAGGTGTAGCCGTCGGGCTTGCTGCGCGCGGCGTTGTCCGCCCCGATCATGGTGGCAGCGCCGGGTCGGTTGTCGATCACGATTGGTTTGCCCAGCGATCCTGCTAAGGCATTGGCAATGGTTCGCACCACGGCATCGGTTCCGCCTCCGGCAGGGTTGGGTACCACCCAGCGAATGGGCTTGTCGGGGTAGGTGTCCTGCGCATGCGCCGTCACAGCGCCGGTCGACGCCAACAGGCTCAGCAGCAAAGCTTTGATCACTTTCATCGATATCTCCTCGCGGGTGGCAATGGGTGGGGAAATCAGAGAACGATGCGTTCGTTTGTTTTGTTCAGCAAAATGCCGGCGTCCCATTCCTTGACGTAGTCCGTCGCCGGGCGTAGTTGTGGGCAGGACAGCCAGAGCCGGTACAGCAACCGTTTGCGTTCGGGATCGGGCCAATCCTGGTAGGCGGTGCGCGTGTGCAGGGCCACGTAGTTGTTGACCAGCTGGATGTCGCCCTGCTGCAACTGCATGGCGTAGTGCTGTTCTTCTGCGATCTGTTCGGCCAGGGAAATGGCGTCGCGCTGCTCATCGGTCATCGCGGGGGCGCCGGGCAACTTGTGCCCCTTTTCGATGTGCTTCGGACCGAAGGACGTGCAGAGCATGTCATCCAACACGTTGAACACCGCGCTCTGATAGAAGCTGGCCTGCCCAGCGTCGACTTCGCCATGTTTCGTCCAGCACAGCGGCTTGCTCAGCACATGCACCGCCGCAGGGGCGCGCTTGAGCAACTCGTTGTAGATGGACAGCGAACTGGCAATCTTCGATTTGCCGCCGGATTGGGGTTCGCGCACGCACAACAAGCCCACCACGCTGCACTGGTCGCAGTGGTAGTCCATGGCCTCGCTGGTCTGGTAGCCGCGGCTATTGGGGTCGTCCTGGCGTTTGCCGAGGTCAGTGACGTGGCCGAGCATGTCGCCGTCGGGGTTGTTCGAGCGTGCTTCGCCGAGGTGGCGGCCAATGCCCCAGTAGACCGTGGCGGCATCGATTCGCTCGATGTCGGCCAGTGGCAGGCCGCGGATGAGGGCCACACCGAGGCCGTCTTTGAGTTGGTGCCAGATCTCGCGGAGGCGGGGCTCGAAGGAGCCGAGTTCGAACGCCTCCTTGTCCAGTCGGAGCAGACCATTCGGGTCGTTGCCGATCAGAGGGCGCACGGTTTTGGCCATGGCGAGCAAGTCGTCGATTTCACGGGGGCTGAGCGCGTACAGCCAGCTCTGGTTGCTTTCGAGATCCGCGCCAGTCCAGACGGCGGGATCAACGACGGGCTGGCCAAGGACGGCGGTGGGGCGCGTGAGTGTGTTCATGGGGACTCCTGAGTCGGCGTCAGCTGATGGAATTAGTTGGATATCTGACGATCTGGAATTAGTCTATTGTTTGATATCAAACTAAACACTAGGGGTTTACGCTAGCTTCCGACGAGCGTGAGGGGGCCTGAGCCCCGACAGCCCCTTGTGTTTCTGGGCAGTCGCAGTTCAAGCGCACGGTTTAGCCTGTCCTGGGCGCGCGGCGGGCTGGGCCGCCGGTCCCGAGGGGTTCGGTGCGGGGATGCGGTCTCGCCGCATTCACCAGCACGGGGCTAGGTCAACGCGCGGGCGACGCTACTTCTTAATGCTCAGCGCCTGAGGCCTGTTGACCGACTTCAGGGCTTCGATGCCGAACTCAACGCCCAACCGGATTTTTTGGCGCCGCCGCAGGGCACCTCGGGTTGGATGGTGCCGTGTTGGTTGATCCACACGGCGCCCGCCTTGATGCGATCTGCGATCTGCCGGCCTCGGGCGATGTCCGAGGTCCAAACGGAAGCGCCCAGGCCCAGATCGAGCGCGTTGGCGCGGCGATGACCTCGTCCAGGTCCGTGTAGCGGATCACGGGCAGGGCCGGGTCAAACTGCTCTTCGTCGACGATGGCCTGCCCGTCTTTACCTCGGTCAGCAAGGTGAGCGGATAGAGGTGGCCAGGCCCCTCGAGTGGCGCGCCGCCGCACACGACCTGAGCGCCATGGGTTTTGGCCTGCTCCACCGGCGCCACCACCTTGTCGAACTGCATGCGGTTTTGCAAAGGGCCCATAGCCACCTGCGGAGCCAGGCCGTTGCCCATGGCGGTCATGTTGATGATGCGCTTGAGTGCTTGCACTACCTCGTCGAAGATCGCTTCGTGCACGTAGAGGCGCTTGGCGGAGCACAGGTCTGCCCTGTTAAGGAAGGCACCCTCAGAACAAATCGGGCGCGATGGCTTGGGCGTCCTGGACGGGGACTCGGCGAAACGACCCAGGTCTGGTCTGGTTCCGCCAGTTGTTGGTCGATCTCCTTCGGGAAAAGGACTACACGGAGTTCGATCTGGGCAAAAACCATGGGGCCTGACCCGTAGGCACCCATTGACCTGCGAGTATGCCAACACCGCGCGCCCCCGGTTCGCTCATCTGTGGCTTGCCTACGAATCTGCACGGAAGCCCGAGGCGCGCACAATTGGGCCCCAGCGATCGAGTTCTGCACGCATAGAAAGACGCAGGTCCTCCGCCGTTGAAGGCGTTGCCTCAAATCCTAGTTCCTCGGCGAACTTCAGCATTTCCGGTTGTGCCAAAGCTTGGCGCAATGGACCGCCGACCTTTTCGACCACCGAGGTCGGTGCTCCTCCAGGAAGAAAGAAGCTGAACCACTCACGACCGACCACCTCCTTGAATCCCTGCTCGAAGAACGTGGGCACTTCCGGCGCTAGTTTCGAGCGGCGCTGACCGCTGACGGCAATCAGGCGCAGTTTGCCGGTGCGGTGGTACTGGAGGAACTCACCCAGCGGCGCCGACGCCGCAGGTATATGGCCTGCGATCACGTCTTGCACGGCGGGTGCGGAGCCGCGGTAACCGACGTGCCGCAATCCTACCCCCGCAGACTTTTCGAGCAACAACCCAAGAAAGTGAGGCAGGGCCCCTGCACCGCCGGTTCCAAAAGACGCCTTGTCGCGGTTGGCCTTCCACCAATCCACGAATGAAGGCACATCCGTCACCGACGTTGGTACTCCCGGACCGACCCCAAACCCGAAATCGCAGGTAAACCCCATCGACACGGGGGAGAAGTCGCGCACGGGGTCGTAGGGAAGCTTTGAGTAGGTGAAGGGGTAGATCGTCAAAATCGATGCGGGCGTGAGCAACATAGCACTCCCATCCGGCGTTGCCGCCTTAGTGGCTTCACCGGCCAGGCGTCCGCCAGCCCCGGTTCTGTTCTCCACGACGATGGTTCGGGCATAGGTGTCGCGCAGCAGTTCCGCTGACTTTCGTGCAAGGGTGTCGGCGGTCCCTCCTGGTGAAAAACCCACGAGAATGCGTCCCGTGTCAAGCTTTTGCTGCGCCACCGACGAGATCGGAACCAGGCCACCCAGGGCTGACAGGGCAGCGATGAAGTTTCTTCTCAGCATTTGTAGACGTCCTTTAGCGAATTTCAGAACATGCCGTTCTGATTGGAAGAGGCTTCCGGAATGTCCTGGATGACATCCCAATGCTCAACGAGCTTCCCGTTCTCAAGGCGGAACAGGTCCGCAATCGCACGACCGCGTGCGTCTGGGAAGCGCCGGTTGTGCACGAGAAGGAATACGTGGTCCCCCACGGCAAACGCCTTCTTTATCTCGCTGCGTGCCTCGGGGAAGTCTTGCTTGAGCATTTCCACGAATGCGCGCAGACCCTCGAGGCCGTCAGCAATGGCCGGATTGTGCTGTGTGTAGGTCGGGCCGGTGTACGTTCGTGCCAGATCGAAGTTCTTCTGATTCACAAGTGCGTCGTAGAACTTTCTGACTGTCTCGACATTTTGGTTGTGCATGCTTGTCATGGTTCGTCTCCTGGAAAATTGGGGCTTTGAGAGCCATCAGATCGACTGATGTCTGCGGACGCTCTTGGCAGCGTTTCACTTCATTTGCGGGATTTGGCTAGCATCCCGTTCATTTGCAGCAAGATGTTGGAGTACATGTCGCAATCCACCGGCATGTTCCTTTCGCGAATCCATGTGCAGCCGTTGGACAGCAAGAAACTTACGAGCGGAGCGATACCGGCGGGTCTGCCTGGCAGATCCATGGTCCGCATGTCTGCCTCGGCACCCATGCCCAGCGGCTCCAGAAAGTCCTTGAGGATTGGCGAATCGACGAAGCGAGGGCTGCGACGTTCAAATGCATTCAGTAGACGTCCCATCGCTCCCCTAGCTTCATCAATCTCAATGCAGCGCTGAAGAACGCCCTGGGTTGTCCCGCTTGCCGTCACTGCTAGTTCTGCGTGCATGGCGCTCCGAAGTACTCTCGGCGGACTTGAGCGGGTGAAGCGTCTGCCGTGGGTGCATAGGTCAGTCTGCAACCCGACTTTTCCAGAGCACTGGAAATAGCCGCCCAGTTCTTGTGGATCCAGCCTGGTTTGCCGAACGCCGACTCCGGGAGATCGTCGTAGACCCGGGCGCCGATGATGAGCCCACGCGCGGAGTCGAAGTCGTACACGGCCAGACCGGCGGTGTCGCGCTCGAACACGATGCTGCCCCAGGTCGCGAGGTTTTCCTCGATTGCGCAGGTTCCATCGTCGCAAGTCACCGTTGCCGGCCGCAGCGGCACGCCACCCGGCTCCCCACCTAGCACGGCGAAAAACTTCTTCAAGTTCGTACCGACAAGTGGCGTGCTGCTGCCACCATTGAAGAAGCCGTCCGGTGCGTACAGCTTCCAGGCGAACTGGTCCGAGGCCTCGATGGCATCGAAATACTTGCGGACCGGAGCTGCGATGGTGGCTCGCACGGAAGGATCGGGAGGCAGAATGGACTGTCGCAGGAATCCCGCCTTGCCGGGAGTGGCTGCGTATGCGTAGTAGACGCGAGCGGCACTCGCGCTACCGTCCACGTCATCGACGACGACCGCTAGCTTGAATGGGACCATTCGCTCCGGCGTCGCAAGACTGATGACCATCTCATGCACGATCCGGCCTGCCGCCTTGGTCGTCTTGACCGTCTTCAACGTCTCCGGGCGAGCACCCATGCTTTTGAACCAGTCAGCCTCCTGCGTGACGAACCGCTGCCACATCTGGACGCCACGAAGCGGCCCAGTGCGGGGTGTATCGATGCGAGGCTCGACGGCGAACGTCCTTTCCAGGCCCGCGGCGTCGCCGCGGAGCACCAGAGGGTACAGCTGCGTTGCCAGTTTCTCCGCCTCGGAGGTCTGCGCGGCGGAATGAAACGGCAACAGGAAAGCCAGCGTCGTGCAGAGTGTCAGAACGAATTTCATCTGTTGTCTCCTTTGGGGTTCAAATGCTTTTGCTCAGAACGGGTAGTGCCTTGGCGTCGTCTGGACGGTGATCCATCGCAGTTCGGTGAACTCGGCGACGCCGGCGCGGCCTCCGAAACGTCCGAAGCCGGATCCTTTGACACCTCCGAAAGGCATCTGCGCCTCGTCGTGCACGGTGGGCCCGTTCACGTGGCAGATGCCGGACTCGATCTTCCTGGCCACCTGGAAGGCACGCGCGATGTCGCGGCCGAACACCGCCGCCGAGAGGCCGTAGTGGTTGTCGTTGGCACAGGCAATCGCCTCCTCAATGCCGGCGACGCGCACGATGGCCTTCACCGGGCCGAAAGTCTCCTCGTGGTAGATGCGCATGTCGCGGGTGACGTGATCGAGCAGCGTGGCGCGCATGAGCGTGTCTTCTGCTTTGCCGCCGCACAAAAGCTTTGCGCCCTTCGCGAGCGCATCGTCGATCAGCGCATTGCAGTGATCCACCGTTGAAATGCCAATCACGCTGCCCAGGACTACCGGTTCCGACTGGCGCGGGTCACCCAGTGGTAAGGCTTCGGCCTTCGCGGCGAACTTGCGGACGAACTCGTCGGCGATCTTTTCGTCCACGATGATGCGCTCCGTGCTCATGCAGATTTGCCCGCTGTTGGCGAACGAGCCAAATGCGGCGCCGCATACTGCGTCGTCGATATCCGCGTCATCCAAGACCACGAACGGTGCCTTGCCGCCAAGCTCGAGAACGACCGGTTTGAGGTACTTGGCGCAGGTCTGGGCGATCAGCTTGCCAACGCGCGTCGAGCCTGTGAAGTTCACCCGCCTCACGACCGGATGCGACACCATCGCTTCAACGACCGACGCTGCATCTGTTGGAGCGTTGGTCACGTAGTTCACAACGCCTGCGGGGAAACCCGCCTCGGCGAAGGCCTCGACGATCAGGCGATGCGTGCGCGGGCAGTTCTCGCTGCCCTTCAGGATCACGGTATTGCCGCAGGCGAGCGGTGTCGCTATCGCGCGCACGCCAAGGATGACTGGGGCGTTCCATGGCGCGATACCTAGCACCACGCCCGCGGGCTGGCGTACACCCATTGCCAAGGAACCTGGCACATCCGAAGGGATGACCTCGCCCGCGATTTGCGTCGTCAGCGCCGCCGCCTCACGGATCATGCCGGCGGCGAGCATCACGTTGAAGCCGGCCCACATTGCTGTTGCGCCGGTTTCCGCCGCGACGGCTTCGACGAACTGGGGCATCTTGGCTTCGAGTTTGTCAGCTGCCTTCAGCAAGAGAGCCCGCCGCTCGCCGGGGCCGGTATCGCTCCAGGTCGCAAACGCCTCCGCAGCGGCATCGGCGGCGCGGCTGGCATCTGCGGGAGTGGCTGCGGGCGCGCGCGTAGCCACGCTGCCATCCAATGGATTGCGCCGCTCGAAGGTGGCCTTCGTTTGAGCGGCGACGTTCAGGCCGTTGATCAGCATTGACAGGTCGGACATTCTTGGACTCCGGGAGAATGAATCAGTGGGTTGAAGGCCGGTCAGGCCATGGGATGCAAGGGTTGGCCCGTCGCCTGTGGAGAATTCCGCAAGCGGTAGCCCACAGGCAGCAACTGAAGATCGAAGCGCTGCTCGATCGCACCCCAGATCCCTTTGGGCAGGAATAGTGCGAACAGCACGGCAACTACCCCCAGGCCGATGAGGTAGGCCACGCCGGTGGCACCGAACAAGGTTTCGACAGCGAAGAACAGGACCGCGCCGATGATGGGGCCCTCGTAGGTGCCGATGCCACCCACGAGCACCATGAACAGCATGTAGGCCGTCCACTGCACCCCGAAATAGGTCTTGGGCTGGAAGGTCACGGCAGTGGCAAGCCACAACGCGCCCGCGGCTGCGCAGCCGAATGCCGACAAAACGAAGATGAAGCGCTTGGTAGGCAGAACGCGTATCCCCACGGACGCCGCGGCCTCCTCGTTGTCACGGATTGCTTGCAAGGCCGACCCGATACGGCTGCGCAGGACGAAGAAGACCGTCCAGGCCAGGCCGACCATGGTGGCCAAGGCCAACCAGTAGGTCATGAGACGCCTGGAGGCGGCTTCATAGTGCTGAAGCGAGATCAGGGAAGTGCCCGTTTCGCCTTGCACCAGCGTGTCCAGGTTCACCAGCAGATGGGCCAGCGCCGCAAGGACCCACATCCCGATCGCGAATTCCCCGCCTCGCAAGCGCAGCATGAAGAAGGAAACGGGCAGCGACACGACCGCCACGGTGACCGCGCCCAGGAGCATCGACGAATACGGCCCCAACCCGGCGTCAGCCAGCCGCACTGCGGCGTAGGCGCCTAGGCCGAAGAAGACCTGGTGACCGACCGACACGAGGCCCGCGTAACCGGCCAGCGCGTTCCACATCAAGGCGAGGATGCCGTAGATGAACAGGATGGTCAGCCGGTCGACGGCACCGGGATCCAAGAGGAGGGGCGCCAGCGCGAGAGTGAGCTGGCCAGCGACCAGCAACCCGACGGCGACTCGCGATGTGCGAGTCCAGCGTTCGATGCCAATCCTCGAAGGCGCTTCGGGGCCGACAGGAAGCGCTGCAGCGCGCGGCGAATCGGCACGGGAAGAGATTGCGTTGATCATGTCTTTGCGCGACCTGGCAGGAACGTCTTATGAGTGCGACCCTGCAATGCGAAACGCGCGAGCAGGACGACCAGGAACAGCAGGTGGCCCGCAATGAGGAAGCCTTGCGAGTGGATCTGGGCGCCCAGACTCTGGGCAACGCCGAGCGCGATTCCGCCGGCCAGCGTTCCCCACAGGGAGCCGGCGCCGCCGATCATCACGGCTTCGAACGCAAAGATCAGTTGTGGCGCGCCCGAGTAAGGGTCGACCGTCGCTCGCATGGCGAGGAACGCCCCGGCGATGGCGACTGCTGCCATCGCGATGGCAGCGGCCGAGGCGTTGACCGCGACGGCGTTCACGCCCACGAGCTGCGCCGTCGCCGGGTCATCCGCCACGGCACGGATACGGCGGCCGACGGGCGTGTACGTCAGCATCAGCTGCAATCCGCCGAGCAAAGCCACTGCGGTGACGAACACCAGCAGCGGCAGTTGCCCCAGCATCAGGCCGCCGATCTCAAGGCTATCGTAGGCAAGCGTGTCGATGTATGGCGCCAGGGACCGCGTGTCCGCGCCGAAAGCGCTGAACATGGCGTTGTCCAGCACCACCGCCAGGCCAAACGTCGCCAGGATCGGGACCAGCTCGCCGGCGCGGCGGCTGCGCTCCAGGACGAGGCGCTGCAGCATCCAGCCGACCGCGGCCATCGCAGGAACAGCCAGCAGAAGACCCCAGAAGGGAGACAGCTCGAAGCGGTCCGCGAGGTAGAAGACACCGTAGGCGGCGACCACCGCGAGGCTTCCGTGGGCGAGATTGATGATCCGCATCACCCCGAACATGAAGGACAGGCCGCATGCGAGCAAAGCGTAGTAGCCACCCAGCAAGACGCCTTGGAGTAACTGATTGGCCCAAGTCATTCCGCCTCCTGCGAGGTTGTGATCAAGCGATGGCCGAAGTAGTGGTCCATCACCTCTTCTCGCGTCATTGCGCTCGTACGCCCGGAGGCGACAATGCGGCCTTCCAACATGCAGACGATGCGATCGGCGACGCTGAAGGTGCGTTGCAGATCCTGCTCGACCAGCACCAGCGTGGTTCGCGTCGCCAGCAACGACGACAGCGAGTCGTACACGCCTTGCACGGCGGCCGGCGACAGGCCGAGCGACACCTCGTCCAGCAGCAGCACACGGGGGTTGGTCATCAACGCCCTGCCGATGGCCACAGCCTGCTGCTGGCCACCCGAGAGCGAGCCAGCTGGCGTGTTCAGCTTGGGCTTGAGCTGTGGAAATGCCTCCAGCACCGTGTTGAAGTTCCACGGACCCGAACGACCCGCGCTCGTCGCCACGCGCAGGTTGTCGGCGACGGTCATCGACTTGAACAGACGGCGCCCCTCGGGAACCAGGGCGATGCCCATCGCGGTGCGGCGGTGGGCGGATAGCGACGTCACATCGGTGCCATCGAACATGAGGTGGCCAGCCGCCGCCGGATGGATTCCGGCCAGCGTGCGGAGCAAGGTGGTCTTTCCCGAGCCGTTGGCTCCGACCAGCGCCAGGCGCTCGCCTTCGAGCAATTGCAGGTCGATGCCGCGCACAGCCTTCAACAGCCCGTGGCGAGCCTCCAGGCCCTTAACTTCTAGGAGGGTCATGCGTGGCCTCCCAGATAGGCCGACACCACCATCTTGTCGGACAGCACGGCCTCGGGGGGGCCGTCGGCGATGATGCGGCCGGCGTCCATGCACACCAGCCGCCGGGCCACCTGCACCAGCACGTGGACGATGTGCTCGATCCATACGATGGTGATCTGCCTGCGCTGCAGGCTGCGGATCGTCTCCACCAGCTCGGTAGCCTCGCCATCCGTCAGGCCGCCGCCGATCTCGTCGAGCAGCAGTACGAGGGGATTGGTGGCCAGCGCACGGGTCAGCTCCAACCGCTTGCGGTCAAGCAGCCCGAGTGCCTCGGCACGCCGGTTGGCCACGGGCAGCATGCCGCACAGTGCGATCGCGTCGACGCTGCGCTCATAGGCTTCCTCCTGGCCGAACCCGCCGCCGTGCAGGGCGGCGGTCAGCACGTTCTCGAAGACGGTCATTCCCGCAAACGGCCGTGGCACCTGATGGCTGCGCGCCACCCCCATTCGGCAGCGCCGCGCCGCATCCAGGTGCGTCACGTCACGGCCTTGAAAGTCGATTTGGCCCGCTGAGAGCGGCAGCGACCCCGAGAGCGCGGCCAACAAGGTGGTCTTGCCCGCTCCGTTCGGTCCGACGATGCCCACGGCCTCACCCTTTTGGACCGCAAAATCCACGCCGACCAGCACGGTCAACGCGCCAAAGTTCTTGCAGGCGCCCCGAGCCGAGATCAGCGGGAATGACGACCCGGGCACAGCGATCCCTTCCACCATCAGGAGTACGACTTGACCTTGACCGCCACCGGAACCTTGGGATCGCCGGCGTTCTCAGTAAGGACGTATTCGTACTTGTACTTGGACCCGGGCGCCGGCTTGACCCATTGCGCGCCGATCATGGGTATAGAGGACACGTTGCCCACGGGGCCCTTGGTGAAGTCGACCTTGCCCATCATGGTGGTCGTTTGCAAGGTCGAGAGGGCTTTGGCGAGAGCGGCCTTGTCCTTCGGATTGCCGCTTGCCTTGATCGCGGCAACGCCAGCGTCCAGCAGCGACAGCGTTGCGCCAAGTTGCTGGTTCCATTGCTTGCCCGCCGCCTTCTCGTAGCCATCAGCCAGCTGCACGCCGGTGAGCCCGGTCACGACGGAAGCATAGGGATAGTTCTTGTGCCAGTACGCGGCTACCGAGATGTTGTAGCCAAGCGGGCCGAGCACCTCGATCGTCGAGGCGAATAAGCCCGTCTTGGCCACCTGCACAACTTTCATGGTCTTGGCCAGGCCTTGCTGGGCCGCCTGGCGCCAGAAGGTGGCGAAGTCCGACGGGATCGGGAAGGTGCAGAGGATTTCGCACTTCTCGGCCTTGAACTTGGCGATCTGAGCGGAGAAGTCCGCGGTGCCGTTCTCGTATGGGCCGCCATCGACCACCGTGAAGCCCGCCTTCTGGAGCTCCGGCAGCATCGCAGCGCGGATTGCATTGCCGTCGGCGTCGTTGGGCAGCAATGCGGCCACTTTCTTGTTGTTCGGAACGGCCGACCACTGGGATACGTACGACTTCACGAAGTCGGCGACGCCGAACGAGAAGAGGTATGTCCACTTGTAGGGTGACGGCTGGCCCGGCTTGGCACCGCGGCCGAAGTACCATGCCTCCCACGGCATCACGGTCGCCAGGCAGGGCACGCCAGCGGCCTCACACGCGTCGGACACCGGATTCACTACTTCCGGCGTGGACGTGGTGAGCATCAGGTCGATCTTCTCGTTGATCAGCGCCTTGGCCAACTGGCTGGCGCGCGCGGGATCGGATTGCGTGTCGCGATCCAGGATTTCTACGGTGTACTTCTTCGCACCCACCGTGAGGCCACCAGCCAGCGCTTTGCGCACAAGACTCAAGACGTAGCCATCGCCTTCGCCGAAGCTGCCCAATGGGCCAGTGCGCGGGCTGACGAAACCCACGCGCAGGGTGCCGTCCGCAGCCTGCGCGCGCGCGAGCGATGGCGCAAGCATCGCGACGGTCGCCGCGCCAGCCAGGCCCAGGATGTCGCGGCGCGATTGCGTGTCGGCCGCAGAGGCCACGTCGAAGTCGAATGAATCGTTCATGGGTGTCTCCTCTGTCATGGGTTGATCGATGATCGAGCGTGGGCTCGCCTCTAGAAGCCGTTCATCTGCAGCAGCACGTTCGAATACATGCCGCCATCCACCGGGAGGTTGGTGCCTCGGATCCATGCGGCGCCGTCGGATAGCAGGAAGCAGACGACGGGAGCGATGTCGGCCGGCGTCCCGGGCCGGTCCATGGTGCGCATGTCCTCCTCGGCGCGCGCCCCCAGCGTCTCGACGAAGTCCTTGAGGATGGGCGTGTCGACCGGTCCCGGGCTGACGCAGTTCATGCGGATGCCCCGGTCGCGCCAGGTCCAGCGGTTCTGCATGGTCCAGGCGATGAGCGCCTCCTTGGAGAAGAAGTAGCTCCTGGCGTCCACGATGTCGTAGCCCCGGCAGAAGGCCTCCACGTCCGCCAGCTGCAGCGTCTCACTCGCCTTGATCGCTTCCTTCGCGTCAGGCCAACCCAGCCCGGCAAGCGACGCGAGGTTCACGATCGACGCCCCGTCGGCCAGCTTGGGCACTAGCCGCGTCGTCAGGTCCTTTAGGCCTACGAGGTTGACCTTCAGAACAGATGCAGCGGGTCGGGTTGGCGGCAGGCCCGCGATGTTCGCGAGGCCATCGATGCCCGTGGGCAATTCGGCGACCAACCGTTCGATGGACGCTTGATCGGACAGGTCGGCCTGCAAAAATCGGCCTATCGGGTTGGCCGGCTCGTTGATGTCGACGCAGATGACCTGCGCACCTTGTGACTGGGCAAGCGCGGCGGTTGCTGCGCCGATGCCCGATGCCGCGCCGGTGACGACAACTGTTTTTCCCTGGAGCACGAGGAGGTCCTTTCGGTTGCGAGTTCGATGCGATCAGAATCGCAAGGCGGATGCCAACCGAAGGCGCTTCAGAAACTCTTTGCAAATCAATGATTTAAGAATCTGCTCCCGGGATTACCCCGAATCCAGATCGAATGAGTTGATGGATAATTGATCATCACTTTTTGATCAGTATTGCGTCGAATTGGCCAAGACCCCAACCCGTCTCTCACTCGCGGAGCTGCAAGACCGCATAGGTGCCGGCAGCAGTGCGGACATCGACGAAGGTGCCTCCCCCACGCTGCGCGAACTCACCGAAACGCTGTCGTTCTCGCCCGGCGACGGACGCATCTGGTTGAACGACCAGCGCATGGTGTTGTGGCGTTCGTCGACCTATGGAGCCATGCGCCGCGAGCTAATCGCCAGCCTTGGTCAGGAGCAGGCGCGCTCACTGATCACCCGTGTCGGATATACCGCCGGCGCGCGCGACGCCGAACTGGTGATGCGCATGTGGCCGGGCGGCGATCCGGCCAACGTGTTCCACGCGGGCCCGCGCATGCACAAACTGGAAGGGATCGTGCGTCCGGAAACCATCAGCTTCGAATTCGACATCGGCCGGGGCGATTTCTTTGCCGACTTCTGGTGGCACGACTCGAGCGAGGACGACGAGCACATCGCTGCATTCGGCATCGGCACAGAACCCGCGTGCTGGATGCAGGTTGGCTATGCGAGTGGTTACGCCAGTGCGTTCATGGGAAAGCTCATCGTCTATCGCGAGATCGCGTGCCGCTCGTCCGGCGCGGAGGTCTGCCGGATCGTCGGTCGCCCGGCCGATCAATGGGACAACCCGGAGTTGGATCTTCACTATTTCACCCCGGACGCGTCCGCGGAGCGCGTGCGGCGTAGTTTCGCGCCTGCAATCTCCGAGGTGAGCCGCCGCAGACTGGCAGCGAAGGACGCGTCCAGTACCGCACCCGAACTGATCGGGATCTCGTCGAGCTTCAGTGCTGCGCGGCATCTGATCGAACGTGTCGCCCCGACGCAAGCGACGGTACTCTTCACGGGCCCTTCTGGCGCCGGCAAGGAGCTCTTTGCGCAGACCCTGCACTCGATCAGTCCGCGCGCGGCGGCGCCGTTCATCGCAATCAACTGCGCTGCCATCCCCGATACACTGATCGAGTCGGAGCTTTTCGGCGTGGATCGCGGTGCATTTACCGGTGCCACGGAATCCCGTGCCGGCCGGTTTGAGCGGGCCAAGGGCGGGACATTGTTCCTCGACGAGATGGCATCACTCAGCCTTGTGGCACAGGGCAAGCTGCTGCGAGCATTGCAGGAACGCGTGATCGAGCGCGTCGGCGGTCAAAAGCTGATCCCCGTGGACGTTCGGGTCGTGGCCGCCTCCAATGTGGATCTTCGGGACGAGGTCGCGGCGCGGCGGTTCCGCGAGGATCTGTTCTTCCGCCTGAACGTCTTTCCGATCGCGCTGCCCCCGCTCAAGGAGCGGCGGGACGACATCCCCTTGTTCATGGAGGCGTTCCTGCGACGCTACTGTGAAGCACACGGGCGCGATGTCCCGGGATTCACGCCAAGGGCCGTCCAGGCGCTGCTACAGTACGACTTTCCCGGCAACGTACGCGAACTGCAGAACTTGGTCGAGCGAGGTGTGATCATGGTCGCGCCAGACGAACCAATCGACGTGCATCACCTATTTCGCGGCGGCGAGCATCTTGACGCGCATGGGCTGGAACTCGGTACAGGTGGCCGGCTCACGGAATCGCCGGCGCTTCGGAATGTCGACCAGGACGCCAAGTCGGCGAAACCCATTGCAGCCTCCTCGCGCAAGGAAGCTGCGACGTACCGCAAGGCACTCGTCGCGGCGCGATACAACATTGCTGAGGCCGCTCGTCAGCTGGGCCTCACGCGAGCACAAATGGCGTATCGCGCCAAGCGACTGGGGATTCTCTGAGTCTGCCAGTCAGGCAGAACCTGCATGCGCGGCTCGGAAAGAGAGTGGACTCACGCCGGCAACACGCCGAAAAAACTTGACGAAATTGGTGGGCTCCGAGAAACCGAGCTGATGCGAAATTCGCACCACTGTCGATTGGCTGTGGACCAGCAATCGTTTCGCCTCTAGTGCGACGCGCTGATCGACCGCTTCTTTCGCTGTGCTGCCAGTCGCCTCAAGACATGCGCGGGTCAGCGTGCTTTCCGAGTACCCGACTCGGCGGGCCAGTTCGCGCACGCTGATGCGGCTGTCGATGTGCTTCTCCAGCTCACGCATGAAGATGCGGTAGACCGCGCCCTCATGCTGGGCCAACCGCTTCCCGGCGGCTGAATGGTCTTCCATCAGACGCAGGAGCAATGCCAGCAGTTCGTGCCAGATGATGGCGGCCTGTAGCGCGCTGCCTTGGAAGCGCGCGATGTCTGCTCGCAGGCGCCTTACGTCCGCTAGCGCCTGCGAAAAGGCTGGCTGGCTGGGGGCGAAAGTGGACGGCCACTCGTCCAGCGCCAGCAACTGCATGTCCGCTTCGGCACGTGTAATGAATGGTGCCAAGGCCTCTGGCGACACGAGAACCAGCTCGCCACCCAGGGTGCCCTCCATGCGCCACTGCTGGACTTGCCCTGGGCGCACGAACAAGACGTGCCCCCGCTTGAGCAAGAGTTCCACGAAATCCACCGCATGTCGACCGGCACCCCGTTCGAGGAAGAGGAGCAGATAGAAGTCCGGCCGCTCCGCTAGGTCGAGCGCGGCGCTCAAGCGCCGACGCAACTGCTCTAGGCTGACCACATCCACGCCGACCTTCGCAAGGCGTGGATTGTCGAACCGGACCGCCCTGACGTGTTTGACCCTTTTAACCTGCTTGCCCATGGTGGCAGTCTATCCCGATCCATGAGAAATGATGACTTTTGACCATGCGATGCCAACCTTTCACCTTGGGATACGAGGGCGCCAAGATCAAAATTCCATCATGCAAATCACCTCCATGCTCCGTCTGCTTACCGTGGGATTGACCGCCGCCGGGTTGGTCGCCTGCGCGGTCAAGTCCCCCGTCCCTCAAGCCCAGCACATCACCATGACCACTCAGAAGAAACAGGTCATCGCCCTGCTCAAAGCGATCGAGACCGGCGAATCGGCGCCCGTCGCCGTCATCAACCCCAACAAGTACATCCAGCACAATCTGGGCGCAGCTGACGGTTTGGCCGGGTTCGGCGCGCTGCTCCAAGCCCTGCCGAAAGGTTCCGCGACGGTCAACACCGTTCGCGTGTTTCAGGATGGCGACTACGTCTTTACTCACACCGACTACAACTTCTTCGGGCCCAAGATCGGTTTCGACATCTTCCGCTTCGAGGACGGCAAGATCGTCGAGCACTGGGACAACCTACAGGAGAAGCCCGCGAAACCCAACCCCAGCGGGCACACGATGACTGACGGTCCGGTCCAAGCTTCTGAGCTGGACAAGACCGCCGCGAACAAGGCCCTCGTGCGCGCGTTCGTGGACAACATCCTTGTTCACGGCAGGATGGACAAACTGTCGGACTATTTCGATGGCGACAACTACATCCAGCACAACCCGCAAATTGCAGACCAGTTGTCGGGACTCGGCGCCGCCCTAGAGGCGATGGCCAAGGCCGGCGTCACGATGAAGTACAACCGCATCCACCAGGTCCTGGGTGAAGGGAGCTTCGCGCTGGTAGTCAGTGAAGGCCAATTCGCCGGCAAGCCCACTTCCTTCTACGATCTCTTCCGCGTCCAGAGCGGCAAGATCGCCGAGCATTGGGACACGATCGAAACCATTCCGCCGCGCTCCGAGTGGAAGAACGCTAACGGCAAGTTCTGACCTCGAGCGTCATTCAGCCCACGCCCCGCCCTGTGGGGCGCATTTCTTTGGAGGCAAGCATGACTGACGTTGCCGAGCGCAACAAGAAGAATGTGCTGAACTTCTACGACATGATGTTCAATCAGTCGCAGCCACGGGCGGCCATGGATCGGTATGGCGGTGCCACCTACGTCCAGCACAACCCGGGCGTGGGCGATGGGAAAGAGGCGTTCATTGAATACTTCGAGCGCATGGCCCGCGAGTACCCAGGAAAGCACGTGCACTTCAAGCGCGTGATAGCCGAAGCCAACTACGTTGTGTTGCATTGTCATCAGCAATGGCCTGCCGACAAGGACGCGGATTGGGCTGGCATTGACATTTTCCGCGTCGACGATGAGGGGAAAATAGTCGAGCATTGGGACGTGCTGCAGGTTGTCCCTGATAGCCCGATGAACACCAACACAATGTTTTGATGGCAGGCACGCTGGCGAATGACGGGCGTTCACGTGACGGCGGCGGCAGTGTGGCGAGGATCATTTGCATCGCGACACGTGACCCGGTGTTCGACGCGCGCCTCTGAGAGTTCACGATCTCACCATACTGACCCGGCGCCGAGCACCGACTTTCAGTCGTGGAGATGTGCATATGACGACCGACTGCTCGCCGCGCAGTGGTGAGTCTTCGAACTTCGCATGGCGGCGCGCCTCCAAGAAGACCCAGTTCTGAATTGACTCTGAGGCACCGGTTTCAAGTTGCCGCTTCGATCTGATGGTCAGGCATTCGCTGGTCGGCCATCGAGATGCGCCCCGCAGTAGATGGGTATTTGTTCAAGCGGGGCAACTGGCGTTTGACTGGGCGGCCTCACTATGCAGCCATGAAAGAAATGCCTCTACCGCCGGACGTTTAGCATGCCGTTCGGGATAGACCGCAACGTGCGCTTTCACTCGAATAGCCTGCCCCATGCCAAACGGCGCCACAAGCTTGCCTTCGGCCAAGTGACCGCCAGCGTTTAGCGCGCTTGCCAATGCGACTCCCAGTCCCTGTGTGGCGGCGTCCAAAGACATCTGTGCCCGATCAAAGCGAACCGGAAATCGGTCCGGCGCGCGCAAGCGGGTAAATCGGGCAAACCAATCCGACCATTGAACGACGCTGACATTGCTTTGGATCAACGGCACGTCCAACAGCTGATCTGCACTTGTGAGTCCGTGCAGTTCAATGAAAGCGGGGCTGGCCAGTGGAACGATGGATTCCTCGAACAACGGCTCGACGATCAGATCGCCCCATTGAGGGTGGCCTGCTTGTAGGCCAACGCCTCATCCTTGGAAGCGGCCGCCTGCAGCACGTCGTGCAGCACAGCGCGCAGTTGTTCTGCGCTCAGGCCTTCCAATGATTGCGGCTCCAACACCATGGGCGCTCACTGTGCCAGCACCGCCGCTGTCACGCCATCGGCGCATGCCCCAATTGGCAGCCGACAGGCTGTGCCGCAGAGTCAGATCACCGTGATCACGCCGCCATCGCCCAGGCGCTGCCAAGGCAGGCCCAGCACCAAGGCGTCGAACTGTGTGCGACTGAGCGATTCGGTTCTGGCCGCGTCGCGCGGCCAGACGAACTTGCCACGGTTCAAGCACCGCGCCGCCAGCCACACGCCGATGCCGTCGTGCACCAGCACCTTCATGCGGTTGGCGAACAGGTAGGCGTGGTGCGGGCGCGCAGCGCCGAAGACGGCGACCACGCGGGCCAGGGCCGACTCGGTGCCCGAGCGCATGTCCAGTGGCTCGGTGGCCAGCCACAGGGCATCGACGCGGATCACTTGAGCAGCTCGCGCATCCAGACGGCGCACTGATCGGCCACTGCCACGGGCCAGCTCAGCGTGATCTGGGTGGCGCCGCGGGTACCTACATTCGCTTGTGAGGCATCACGAAGAATTACTTATGGCGCGACCTTCTCGCGCCAATGCCGATCTTCTGCGCCGGTGTGTTATCCGGAAGTGGGTCCAGTAGCAGGCGCGCACCACCTGGAAGCATTGTGGCGTTATAGATAAGTTGACGATGCCGCATGGCGAGGTTGTTGTACTTCACTTCTAGCGCCATGTACTGTGTCATGAGTCTCTCGTACTTAGTTGAGTCCTCTTCGGTGCCGATCGGGAGCTTCCTTGCCGAAGCAAGCCGAACGCGCGCACTCAACCACGCCGTGTTGATTGCGTTGCTTGCTTGAAGCGACTGTCGCGACCATGAAGCCTCGCCGCCCAACAGGTTCTTCGAGACTTGATGTTGAAGCAACTTCCAGTGCAGCGGAGATCGCCTCCAGTTTTCTAGCAAACTGACTATGGCCTTTATGTCTCCCTCAGTCATCTTCCGCATTGTTGCCTCTAGAGGAACTTGTCGTCAAAGAGCTTCTTCCTGTTTCGCGCCCGTAGCTCTGAGCCCGTCATTAATGTTGGCGCCGCAGGAAAGGTGACGAGAGTCCCGCGCTCGATAGTAGGGTCGGACTCCACGCGGAGAATTTCGTCGCAGCGTGCGAGGACTTCTTCCTGCTGTTGAAGATACTTTGAGATTGACTTCAGTCGAGGATTTGCTCGGAGCTTCGCGGTAGCAATCGGGATAATGCGCAGTGCCTCGTTACGAATCTCGGTGATGCCCTGCAAACGCTTCTGATCGTTCTTTCGCCAGACGTGCTTGTCGCAACGAAGGCAGTCCCCAAACTCATCACATGGCTCTAGCGAGAGATCTCTTACGCACCCACCGGTTTCGTGTACGTGCTTAGGTGCCGCGTTCTGAGACAAGAAGATTCGACGAGCGACTATTCGTTTGAGCGATGGGGCATGTTCGACAATCGGGCCGATCACCTCGGATTCCTGATCTGGATCGTAGGTGTCGATCGAGCCGCGGACGATTTCCATTGGTGAACGATAGTCGTAAGCATTTCCTTGCCAGCCCGACTGTCGACCCGCGAGTTCGTCGGCAAATAATGGGCTAGCGCCGGCCAACAAAGCGGCAGTATGGTGGTACCTGCGAGTTCGATGGACCGAGATGCTTGGGAGGGCTCCGTCGCTAAGTCTGACATTGGTCAAGTGAAAGAGCAAGCGGCCATGACCCTCGCGGCCAGAAATCCAGCGATTGAGAACCTGTATGGACACTAGGCGAGGCCGCCACCAGATAGATCGTTGCTGTCCTTTTGTGCGGTGGGGATTGTTGCCGATGTCATAGTGGAGCGCTAGCGCACTGTCGAGCCGAATCGACCTGTCCTTTGACGTGTATGGCCAGTGGGGAAGATTCGACGTCGATTTAAAGTCTGACAGGAGGTGCGCCGCAATATCGGCGCTTGCCATGTAAGCGACGGAGACTTTTACGTTTGACGATCGGGTGAATTTGTGCAGCGCAGACATTGCGCGCTTGTTCTTTGTGGAGAAGCGAAGTAGCTTCCTGGCTTTGCCGAGAAGAACGTACGTGTCGGGATCCGTGCCCGCTGGAAGTTCAATCCTTTTCAACACCGGCTCCATTGCCAGGATCAAGTCACGAATCTTCACTACAGGCTGCTGCCGTTTGCAACCATCAATGTCACCGGGCTTCTCTACAAAGTGCGTGATCGGGATTCGGCCGACTAGGCATCGCGGGAATCTATCCGTGCTGACGCAATCCGAGTCAAGGATCGCGTGCGCCTGTGCCGCCGTGACGTAGGGGTTCTTGAACAGCGGACGGAGCTTCTTGGGTACGAACAGCTTTTGAATGCCAGCTATGCTCTCGGGGCTTTGCTGAACATAGAACGCTAGTGCTTCACGAGCTTCCGCGGAGTGTTTTCGAATGATGTCAAAAATCTCAGCAGAGAGTGATCCCAGAATCCTGCTTACAGGCAGGTCTTGTTCTACTCCAATCTTCGGGCGCGGCACGCGAAGGCGATGGCGTCCATCAACCTCGTAGAGAGCATCTTCCCGGAGGGATTGAAGCTCCGAAGCGCGCATTGAAGCTGTCGTCAACGGCAAACTCATCAACGCGGCAAAGTAGGTGGGGATGCTGTTAGGCCCAAAGCGCTCAACGGAGCGCCTGAAGGCTAGGCCAACCGCCGCAACCTCCTCACTGGTCAAGTGGCCGCTGTCGATGGCACTCTCTTCACTTGGCCTCTTGCGCCCGAACTTAGGCGGTGTTTTGATCGGTGATCTAAAGACGAAAGATCGATAGACCAGCTTGAAGCCCGGGAAAACGTTCTGAACCTTGTCGCCCTTAAATCGTCCGCCCGCCTGGACAAGCATGGATAGGTGTTCTAGTGCCTTGCCCGCATCGAAGCATACACTGGGCGCCATGTTGGAGTTCTGAATCGCTAGTGCTGCCCTATGAAAGCAGAGGTGCGACAACTGTGAGGGGTCATTGTCTCCTGCATTCAACTCTCGCAGCGCCTTCTCTAGGTAGATCAATGCTTTGAGCGTCGATGTCGCTGCGCTTCTGAGTCGCCGAATCTCACAGTACACATTGAGGTACGCTTTCGCGAACGACAAGAAACGTCCGGCCTCGATCATCGCCAGAGGTTTCTTTATGGTTGGTGCAGGATCTGCGCGGGATCTTGAGTACAGGCCGACGCCTTCGAGATGAAGAAACTCTTGTTTGACAAACCAACAACGCTTGGATGCGTGGCTGTGTGGCAAGAAATTCGGACCGTAATCGAAGTACGGAAGATTGCGGTCGTATCCATTGCGGTGAACCTGGTCAAACCCTCCTGTCCCACTAGGCTCAGCCCAGCGGATGAACTCATCGATCCGCTCCTTAGTGCTCGGTCTACTTGATTCAAACGCGAATGACCTGTGCGTACTCATGCGCGATCTTTGATCTGATTGATTACACTCCTTACGGAGGCGAGAATGCGACTACTCTTCGAGATCGCCTCAGGCGGCATCCCTGCAGCTCGAGCTCTCTCTTGCTCGGCAACTAGGTCGGCCTCAACGTCCTCGTGCGGTCCGTCTACGAATGCCTCAAAATGCGGGCAGCAGTAGCACCCTCTGCAAGCTAGCACTCCGCAGGGGACGGCTGCGCAGGCGCCGACATCATCGGCTAGGTCAGGGGCGGCTACTTGGTGCTCGGGATCGGGGTGTGTCGCCTGGAGCCTAGAGATTACCTTTCCACGGAACGCGTTCTCGATTTCTTTGTGCGCGGGTTCAAGTTGTATCTCGTAGCCGAGGTACGCCTCCTCGGTGAGGTTCACATAGCGTCGCAGCGATATCGTCGATGTTTGAAATCCTGCGTGTGCAAGCACCTCAAGCGAGGCGCCGGCCGCGGCCAGATGTGTCAACTTCGTGTGCTTGAACCTGCGGTTGAAAAGTTCCGCACCTTGGAACTCTTCGCGAAGTGATGCGATTCGACTGCGAGTATCAACGATGAGCATGTCTATGCCGATACGTTGATTCTTGGCGATAAAAGTCCTCCTGTCAGGGGATCGGCGAATGCAGAAGAGGGGCCAACTCTTTGGTAGTTTCTCGCCGTGGACGGACTCCGCGAACTCCATATGTTCGACTACGGCTTGTGAGAGTGCGCGCGAGAGTCGATGTCTCTCCATATAGTCGCGCGCTGGAACACCTGTCTGTTTTACGATAGGGACATTCAGTTCGACGGCTAGCAACCTTCCTGTCGCGTCGTGCTTTACGGTGATGTCGCCAAGTTGTAGCAGTTTCATCTGAGAGGGCCTGAGTGCCTCCGAGATCATCAATCGCCATAGCAAGTTGGTTTGCGGGGAGAATTCGCCGGACTGATATAGATTCTCGATGTCCTGCAAAAGCGCTCCAACTTGTGACATCGATAGAGGGCGTTCAGAGGGCACAGCATTTTGAACTTCGATCATCCCTCGTGGTGTTGGCGGCGGCGTGGTCTGGAGATGTGCTCGAAGTTCAACTTCAAGTCCTGGGCACTCCATCTTGATCCAGTAGAGGAGAGAGCCCCGTAGCAGCTTCTGCTGCGAAGGGTTCTTCTGCTTGCAGTACCAGAGATACATTTTGAGTGTGATCGTTGAGATTGTCTGTTCGCGCTGCGCTTCGGAGACCGTTCGAGCAAACAAGCTGAGTTCGTTCAACCATCTGCGTACGGTTGAGGTCTTCCGCTTCCCGTCGAGTGCGGATAGCAGCACGAACGCTGCAGTAGTGCGCGTCATTCCTGAAAAGGATCTGAGCGCCTCATTGAACTTGAGTGTTGTGATGCCATCCCCGTCAGACGGGACTTCCATGCGATCAAGGCAAACAGGCAGGAATCTCTTGGCGTCAACTGAGTAGATTCGATCAGGCATCAGGACCGTTTCCACCCATTGCGTCCTGTTGATCTGGGAGTCGAAGCCTGGGAACAGCACGTTAGGCCTGACGAAATTTACTGTCTCGCTCTTCCACGTAGGCCGCGGACTCCCGCATCAGCGCACGTGAGGTGTATCGCGCCGGCATGTTTGAGTTGGGCGCCCATCTGCCCCGTTCAACCAGAAGATCGCGGATTGATTGATCGCTTCTGCCCTGCTCTCGGAGACGGTCATAGAGCTCAGTGAAATGGGTGTGCCGCATCGCGTGAGGCGCCAGTGATTCAGGCAGCCCAAACCGACCCTTGAGCTTAGAAACGATCCGATTCAGATTGCGTTGTGACAGCGGCTGGCCAACATGGGGGCCTGAGTGATTGACCAGAAGGTACGGAGTCTCCGGGCCACGTAGGCGCGAATCCACTGAAGGTCGACGCATTTCAACCACGTATTGGAGGAGTGCGTGCGCCAAGCGCTTGGGGATGGGGAGCATCCCGGGACGGGTCTTAACACTCGGCTCGTGGATGCGCGAATCGTCTACATCGTTGGGCCTTCTTTGGATAGAGATGACCCCGATGGTTCGATCCAAGTTGAGTCGGTATGCGTCGTTGAGTCCGGCCACCTGAAGCTTGAGCAGCTCACCTGCGCGCAGTCCTTGCTGAAGGAGCGAGAAGATGAGGCGATCCCGCGTGCCGATGTCAGTCTTCGGGAACATAACTTCGTCGCCAAGAGCTGTAGTTAAGGCGGTCGACTCTCCGTACTCAAGTGAGCGAGGTGGCGCCAACTTCGAGTCATTCAGGAGCTGTTTTTCAAACCACCGTTGGATCCGCCGACGGCGTGCTTCTGTGGCTGACATGTCCGTGTCCGCTCCTTCGTCCTGTGATGACAAGGCAACGGTCAGCCACTGGAGGTAAGTGGAGACATATCGAAGGCGTCGATTTCGATACTTCGTGCTGACGACGTCGTCACCTGGTAGTCGAACTACGTTGGTAGCCTCTGACTGAACTTGTTCCGCGAGCGACTCTGCACAACGTTGACACCATCGCGCGAAATCCTTGACCTCATGCTCGGTAAGCGGAGTCTCATTTGCCGCTGCTCTGATTTGCGGGAGTTTCCAATCCTGCTCCCGTCGAGCTTTGAGGACTATCCAGGATTGGAAGAATCGCAGATCAGTGAGCACCGCGATCTGAGTGTTGAGCGCATCGAGTCCGAATTCGTGGTCAATGAATGCCGTCTGAAGTTCGGCGATAAGACCACTACCCCGCTCAAAGAGAAATGCGCGCCGAAGCAAGCGTTCATGAGTGCCATGGCCAGTGCGCTGGAGTAGCACACGGACTTCAGTGTCAAGCGGCAGCAGATCGATCTGAGCTTGAGGCATCGCGGACGCTCCTGTTCGAGCGCCGTCATCCTTGCGACGTAAGGGGAAACTGTCAAGAGGGCTGCCTGGGTGCGTTCATTGCTGGTCTCAGGTCTCGTTGACGAGCGTCCGACTGGTTTTCCTCTCTGCTATCCCCAAAACCCAAGGGAGGGTCGGGACGGGACACAACTTCAGCCGGAGCGACACTCCGCAGATTGTTTACAAAAATGCACCTCTACCAATAACCTTGCCGGCACTGTGGTTCACAACGAAGAGGGCGTTTCGCGCAATCAGATCGCGGATCTGATCGATGATGGAACGCTTGTCGACGTCTGCGGCATCTGCGAAAAGTGAGGCTTGCATGGCGTTTGGGGTGATGTCCTTGTGTAAACAGGATATCCAAAACGCACGGTAAAACCCACCTCCAAACCGCCTTGATCGGGGCGGAAAAAGCGCACACCTTCTCTCCAGCTTGGCTCGATTTACTCATCCGTGCTCAAGACACGGACGGTGGCTACAACCACTGCAGGCTGTGTCCCTCGAGCAGTCCTCAGAGTCCCAGCCGCCGGACTCGATCTGCCGCAGGAATCGGAGTAGCCGCGCTCGCAGCCTCCTGTACGCTGGCCGACATCAACTCGGCCGCCAGGTGACGGTGAATCTCGCTGCCGGCGCCGTGCAAGAACTCAGTCCACGCGAGCAAGTCCTGGGGCTCAAAGCCGCTGTGGCTGAAAACTGGCGGCACCACGTTGAGTTGAGCGCCGTTTCGGAAGGCCGCCGTCACGAGCTCGAGCTTGCCCTGGATGAGGGCAAATTCGAGGACTGAGTTGCCGCTGACCACGGCGCCGTTCATGGTCTTGTGCTTGAACGGCTCATCGAGCTTGATGATCCCGGCCTGCAGGTAGGCGTCGAAGAGATCCTGCAAAGCGTCGTGATCGCCGTCTGGCCAGGAGTGGAAGCAGAAGAATGCGAGCGGGTGAAGGCTCGCCATGGCTGCAGCTGCTGATTCCTTGCCCACTGGCGCCATCAACCCCGGGCGCCGCAGGTCGTAGCCCATCTGGGCGAACTGTCGGGCACGTTCACGGCCCAGGCGCCGCGCGTCGCCATCGTCGGCCGTGAAGGCGTCGTAGATCGCGAATGCGTGAAGCTGGTAGGCGGTTTCCAGGTCGACCGTACGGTCGCGATCAAGCTCCTCGGCAAGGATTTCTTCAATGGACTTCAGGTTTGATCCCACTTGAGGCTCCGTTACAGTGCCCGCCGCCGCGGCGATGCAGGCGAATGGGTCTCAGAAGAGGCCGGGCGTGCGTCCTCGACCTTGCGCTTCATGATCTCGGCGGCAAGGACGCGATAGATCTCGCTGTGCTCGTCATGGAGGTCAGCACACCAGGCAAGCAGGTCGTCGCGCGCCGCAGCCCTTGTCAGCGCGAAGCGCTCAGGAACGATTGCAAGAGAGGCGCCATGTCGCATGGCCGCGCGAAGCAACTCGGGCTGCTTGTGCACGATGGCGTACCAGAGGACGTTGTCGCCATAGGCCACCTGGCCGCTGAAGGTTGAGAAGCTGAACGCGGTGTCGACATCAAAATGACCTGCGTCGGCGTACTCATCGAACAGCGAGTGCAGATCCTCTTCCTCGCCCGGCCACCAGCTGAAGTAGCAGAAGTAGGCCAAGGGGCCAAAGGGCGCCGGCTCGCCGCTCTCGGGGTGGCGAGAGGGTTTGCTCGATGCGTCCAGGGACATCATCTCGGTGCCCAGGCGAGCGAACTGGCGGCAGCGGTCACGCCCCAGGCGCCTGAGCAGCGGGTCGGTGCTGGTGAAGACGTCGTGGATGGCGCCGAGATGAATCCTTGCCGCCGTATCTGGGGCGAGCCTGGAGGCATCCTGACGAAGAATTTCATCAACACGCAGTTGGGCGTAGCCGGTGGTTGAGGACATGAGACTTCGTTGGCCGTCAAGAGGATGCACTGCGCTTTCGCGTGCGTGTGCGCTTCGGCTTTTCGGGCGGCACGGTCCGAACGTGGTGGTCCAGATTCCGCTTCAGTTTGCTGATTTCATCGAGAACGATGTTCATGTCAGCGCGCAGTGACGCGGGGTAACCGGGACCGAAAGCGCGAATCAACCTGGCCAAGGCCTCGGCCGCGGGACTGCCCGGGACGCCGAACTCACCCTCCCCCTGCTCGATGGCCTCAGGGAGCGAATCGTTCGCCGACACCACGCCGCTGGAAACCGCGGAGGGAAAACGAGCCGAATCGCCGGCGGAATCAAGGCCAAGCACTGCTCGCGCGCGCGAGCGAAAGAGGTCCCAACGAACCCTTCCGACCTCAGCGAGGACGCCGGACTCAAACGCCGGCGTGTGCACGCCGTCCGAAAACAGACAGGCAAGACGGGTCAGGGACGCCTGATCGATGAAGGCTTGCGCCGATCCCAGGTCGGTGTCGTCACCCAGGAGTCCTGGACTGCTCGTTCGGATGGCGTCAGCAAAGACGCGTGGATCAGACAGGATCTCCAAGACGCCCGCAAGCGAGCGAGTCAGGATGAAGGGAAGGGCGTCGATCTCGATCGCGTTCGCATCGTCCACCTGGGCATCAAATACGAAGGTGGCGATCTGCGTCGGACGCAGAATGCGGGTCATGGAGGCCTGGGCTTGCGCAGACGTACCACTTGCATCCGGCGGTACGGCAGCAGTGAACTCACAACCCGGCGCGCTGACGCTCAAGGCGAAGTATTGGATCCTCTTCCACGGCAACTGGTGGCGGGTGAGGAAGGGCTCAGGCCAGCGAGCAGCAGGCCTGCCGGCGTGACGGGGCTGGCTGAGTTCGGCCACGAGCGTTCGCTCCCCGCCGGGCGAGGAAACAGCAAAGACAAGGCCGCTGACCGTATCCAGGGAGTTCATGAGGGCATCCGATGCCGCATACCGAGGGATCGCTCAGGCCCCTCGCCAGAGACCGGCTTTGCCGGCTCATCGGGGCTTGCCCGCAGGGGTTGCCATTCAACAGGGTGGACCTGCTGGAAACCCCGTTCGCCGCTGGGAACGAACCAGCCCCTGAATGGGGGCATGAGGCCATCGCCGTCGCCGTAGGCGTAGTGCATGGGCTCGAGGAGGTTGCCTTTTTCGTCTCGACCCCGAACATGAAGGATGGGGTACCCCTCGATTGGCGCGTTGGACAGCGGGTCCCAGCGACCAGGGCGCCAGTCGATGGTCTCGCTCCAGTGCGGACGCCCGGCTTCCGGCCGGTGGGCCGTGATGGCATCAAGATCTGGCTTGAGCGTCTTCATTTGAGCGTCCCGAAAGTGCCGCCATAGCCCGAGACCAACATCCCGAACTTGGCGCGGTACTCCTCAAGCTCGGCGTTCTGGCGCCGCACTTGCGAGGCGGCACTCTCGCCACGGCCGCCAGGCAAGACCGTGCCAACCAGGCGCTTGACCAGGTCAAGCAATTCGGCCTCAGTGCCATAACGCTGCTCGAAGCGAGCCTTGTGCGGATGGCGGCTGATCAAGCCCAGCGGCTGGCCACCCTGGTGATGACCAGGATCGCAGGCCGGCAGGCTGTACAGATGCCCCATTCGCACACCACCCCGAAGGATGTGGTGAACGGTCGTCGGACGGGGCTCCACACCATCAAGGAGGCAGCAGATGCAGCCCAACTGGGTGATCGCGTCCATCCAGGCGCGCTCTTCCTTGGTGGGAGCACCCTTGCCGGGGCGGGCCTTTTCACCTTTGGGGACGGCCACAAGGGCATCGTTGGCCGGACTGGCGTAGTTCGGCACCCGCGTGAGAGGCTGCAAAGGCTGACGCACGCGCTCCTCGCGCTCGACGCGTGGCTGCTCCTTGCGGATCCAGGCGGTGCGGCGAAGAGGGGCGCTGCGCTTCAAGGTTGTCCCGGTCGAGCTGGAGGATCAGGGGCGCATGCGGGGACGCGCCACCGCGTGCGCCGTGGAGAAGCGCACCATCTCACCGGTCTCACCGGCGCGGCGAGCGGGCATCCAGTTCGAACGGGCGCCACCCATGTAGACCAAGTCGCGCGGGGTGATCACGTAGCCCTCGGCATCGATGATCTCGTAGCCCTCAGGCAGGGTGCCCAGAACAGGGTCCACGCGGGGGGCGGCAGCAACCTGCGGAGCAGGCTTGAGCTGCTTGAGTACGCCATCGTGGGAGACGCGAACCAAGGACTCAGCCTTGGCGACGCCGCGGTCGAACCTGCGGCTGTTGTGGCCAGCGACGAGCTCGCGACGGCCGGAGTTGGAGGCATTGTTGCGGCGAGCGCCAGGGGGCGATTTGGAAAGGGAGGCGGTGTTCGGAGTGTTCATGGTGTTCTGCGTGTAGGGCTGCAGTAGCAATCTGATGTGTAAAAGATATCAGATACGCACCACGAAAACAACCCGGAATCGACACAAGGGTCGTCCGGTCTGAAGAGGGTCGACCGCGATCAGCGCGGCCGGTTCACGGGCGCGATGTGCCCAAAGGGTGAGCCAGGATTTCTGGGGGGCGAACTCGCAGCAGTGGCAGGGCCCGGGGCGTGCTCGGGCTCAGGGGTCCGCGGGTGTGCGGTGTTGCGCAGACTCGCACGAGCTTGCGCAATGGCGCCAGCACCACCTTCGGTGGACACAGGGCGCACAGCGAACGGAGGCGGCATGTTGTCGGCCGGAACCAAGAGCTCAGACACACGAGGGTTTGCCGCGGTGACGATAGGCAGGTGGCGGCGCATGGCGGCCAGAACAAGCATCAGCTGGATCGAGGGCACACTCTCTCCCGACTCGATCTTCCTCAGCATCCGCAGGTCTATCCCGACCTTCTCCGCAAGCTCATACTGCTTGAGTTTGTAGATCTCCTTGCGCGCGTGACGGATATTCGCCCCCATGGTCCTGAGCGCTTGCTCAGCGTTGTGGACAAAGTCGCCAGGCGTGAGGGGTTTTGCCGGGGTGTCGGCTTGCTTGGCCGCCCCCTTCTTGGGGACAGCGGTCTGAGTAGCTGTCTTGTTCATGTTGAGTCCAGTCACGCTCAAGATATCCGAAACGACATTTTCCGACAACCCGAGTCTTGAAGCGGCGGCGCAGCGTGGACTGACCTTGGTCACAAAGGGTGAAAGCGATATCATATACGCATATCACCTAGCCCCGTCATCATGGTCGACTTCACAAAACTGAAAAACCCCGAGATCCGCGCCCAAATGAGGGAGCGTATTGAGCGAGAGGAGGCCGCGCAAGCTGCTGTGAGCAGTGCCGCCGACCGAGCGCTCAAGTTCGCCATCAACCACAAGGGACGCCTGGCTTTCAAGGACCGGCGATTCATCGAGTCGCTGGGTTCACAGATGCGAGGCTTCAGGGGTGCCTCGTTCCCGCAGCTGACCTGGCTCGCCTCGATCGAGGAGCGACTTGTGCGGGATCTTGGCTTCATCTCGATCACCTCGGGCATGCGAGGTCACTTTGCGGTTCACATGCGCGCCTCGGAAGACTTCTGCGAGCCGCAACAAACCGGAATCGGCTCGTACAAAGACGCCATGGCGGCTTTGCCGGAGGCTCAGGACTGGGCCGAATCCGAGGGCATCTACGTGATGCACACGCCTGAAGGATCGGTCACCTTGCTTGCTGAGACGCTCGTTCAGCTCAAAGCCTCGCAGGCGCCCAAGAGTTCGGGAGCAATTGAGCCGGCGTCAAGCGAATCACCTTCGGTGGCGTCTGTGGTGCGTAACGATGCCGACGACGACTCCAAGCGTGACACACCGATCAGGATTGCCGCCGCGCGTGCCCGCATGCGTCGAGCCGCCTGAGCCGCCTAGCAAGAAACGAGAGCAGACATGAGCGTCGTACGCTTCGCCTCCCTCTGGGTCACCAGCATGGCCTGGCACCTGACCTGCATCGCGCGTGGACGCGCCGACTTCGCCCGCCTGAGCGATTCACGGGTAACCGCGGTGTCGTTCTTCGCGGTCTTCTTCTTTGCCGTCTGGCTGCGCCATGGAATGGCCACCGGTGCCGGCTGGCACGTGGTGGTGGCCAACTGGATCCTCATGCCAGTGCTCTTTCTGGCGCTCTTCGAGCGTTCCGATCGCTCGAGCTCCCTGGTTTTCGCCATGCTGGGTGCGAGTGCGGCCGTCGACCTGGTTGTGGCCGCCAGCTACTTCCTTGGGGCGGGAGACATGCTGAGCTCGAAGGCGTGGTTCCTTGTCGAGCTCACGCTGCAGGCGCTGGCGTTCATCCGCTTTTTCGCGATGCCGAAGGCGGTCCGTTCTCGCGGGTACAGCGCTCGGTCGCCTGCCTGAGCTGGGCCCAAGGAAAAGGGGCGCATCGAGCGCCCCTTTTCTTCGTCTGCAGCCGCTCAAAGTCCAGCACGGCGTCGCGGCGTAGACGTGGCCACCACCGGCTCGTTCGAGGCCTCTTTGTCCATGGGGTTGTTTGATGGGGGCTCTGCCGCCCGGGAGGCCATGCTGGCTTCCTGGATCCTGCGCTCCATGCTTGTCGCCAGCCATTGGCGCCGGGTCTCATCACTGACCTGGGACGGGTGGATTTCGTCGAGAAGCCCTGTGAGTGATGGTTTCATCTCCAGCCCAGCTTCCAGAAAGCGATCAAGAAGCGCGGGATCCTTGCGCAGACAGTTTGCAGCGCTGCGTTCGAGCAGCGCGGCTGCCATGGCCGGGTCATCTTGGAAGCGTTTGTTCTGGGTAAGGCCGTCGACAGCCTGAGGAATCAATCGGTCTTCGTCGGATTTCGTGAATGCATCCGCCGGCAGGCCGACCCACCCTGTGAGGTCGACGTCCTCTATCCGCTTGGCGGCCTCGAACCATTCGGCGACATCCAGAAGCGACGCGCCGGCTTGGGTGAGCTTGAACGGATCGCGCGAGTGGCGCGCGGCCGCGCCCAGTAGCGCGGCGTTGCCCGTGGCCGCCGCGACCAGGCCGGCCCGCATCGCGACAGCGGCAGGCACACCCCGGGCGGTCTTCGAGTCGAGCAGTGCATGGCCGACGAGCTCGAGCTGCTGCTTGCCCAGGACCGCGGCGCCCAGCAGAGGGTCGCGCTGCAGGCCCTCAGCCAGGCGATCGCGCACGGCATTTGCCAGCGCACTCGCGTGAGCCTGCATCCCGATCAGGGCCTTCACCCCCAGCTTGCGCTTGCGCTGCACCATGAGCATCTCTGCCTTGCCCGGCACCCCGCGGTAGATGGCGTCATCCATCCGGCCCGTCTCGGCAAACGACTTCAGCGTCCTTGATGGAACGACCGGGCAGAAGGTGTGATCGTGGCCATCGCTGAAGTCATCCCCGTAGTTCCTGGCATCCTGCCTGGGAGCAGCCGCGATCACCTGCAGCGAGCGCTGGCCACTCTGGGCATCGAAGAAGACCAGCCCACTGCCGGCCGACCCAAGGAACGGCCGTTGGCGGGGGATGACCGAATGGGGGCTGACACCAGGTGCCACAGAGCCCAGAACCACGGTCATGTGAACCCACAGGGGTTTCTTGCCCCCGGAGACGAAGCTCAGCTGGTAGGGTTGACCGATACGAAGGAGATCTGAGCTTTCACCGCTGGGCTCGATGTTGACTTCGGTCAATTGGGATTCGCCGTCAAAGGCATCCACCTTCTTGATGAACGCAAGGCTCCACTGCTCGCGTGCACGAGCGCCAGACTCGCCAGGCTCGATCTCACTCACCAAAGGAGCGGCGCCGGGCTTGATCCCCAGCATCGACTTGAGGGCACTTGCGATCGCGCGCTCACCCACCTGCACCTGGTCGTAGGAGCCACGAAGGGTGGCAATTGCCTGGTAGCTGGGGGATTTGATGAAGTCATCAAGGTCGGGATTGAATTCATCCGGATGCGGCTCCTGGGTGACTGGGGTCTTCTTGCGCGCCTCTTCGATTGCATCGCGCAGTACGATCCCTGCAACCTCGGCGCGGCGCTCGATCGGCAGGTTCAAGGGCTCCTGGATGAAGGCCACTTCCGTGCGTTTGGAGTTGGCCAGCAGCTGCATCAGGGGCAGAGAGGTCATCAGTCGATGAGAGGGAGGCAGCCGTTTGATGTGCTCGGCGCCGCCATAGCTCTTGGCAAGGTGGTTGAAGGCGCCGGCGAGCACCTTGCCGGCCTCGTCGGGCTTGGCCAGCCCACCCTCCATAAGGTCGGGCAAGGACTCGAAAGAGTTCATCATCGGCTTGCCAGTCCCGTTGCTCACGCGCGCGCCCGAGCGCCGGCGAAAGCCCATGAGGTACTGGGCCGACTCCTGCCCAATGCGCTCCCGCATGTCGGGCTCGAGGGCGTCGTGCATGTGACGCAGGGTGTCCAGAACCTTGCCCGCTGTGCTCACCGGCAGCCCGTTGATGCGCGCAAAGAGTTCATCGGGCAAGGACAACAGCAGCCAGGCGCCCTTGTACGGGGACGCGGAAAGCCTTGCTTTCAGCTCCGAGGAGCGAAAGGCCACGTACGTGGCGTAGGTGAAGGTCTTCATCGTCCCGAACCTCAGCGCTAGGCTGATCGCCTCGCGATCGAGGGTGGCGTTGAAGTCCTTCATGGACTGGTTGAGCTTGGACAGGGGGATGAAGGCCTTGCCCGAAGCACGGAGCCGACGGTTGGCGGCAATCGGATCAAGGATCGTGGCGATCTGCGAGCCGAGCATCACTGTGTTGTCTGAGATCGCTTGGCCGAGCTGCGCGTTGTGCCCGCGCACGACCTCGGCGATCTCTTTGCACAGGTCCTGGCAAACAGCGACCACCTGACCACTGAAGACGCTCTCCCACTGCCCGGTCAGAAGCTCGGTGCTTCGACGGCTCATGTTGAAGAGGTTCATGCCGTTGAGCGGCACTTGCTTGATGACTTCACCAGTCGCAGAAGTGAAGTCAAGGCTGAGGCTGGCGAAGCCATCGGCTGGGATGATCAGGCCAACCGTCGGAGAGCTGCTTTGGAAGATGCCGCCGTCAAGCACCTGGTTGATCTCCACCTCATCGCTGAGGGCTGCAGCTCCTGACTTCTCGGTGATTGCAACATTCGCCCTTGCGATGCCTGCGAAAAGGGCGGCGGTGCGAACGTAGGCCACGTTGAGCACGTGCAGCAGCTGCGGCATCAGGATCGCGTTCGCCTGAAGCGCATCCCGAAAGAACAGCTCGTTGACCCGAATCGGGGGCGCGGCTGAGGAGCTGGCCGCCGATGGGCTGCGCGGTTGGATCAGGCCCGAAAAGGAGGAAGCGCGCCCAGAGCGATCGCGGGAAAAAAGGAAATCCGCGTACTCCGCGATGCTCTGGTAGTCCTCAGGGTGAAGGCTTTTCACCTCGAGGCTGCGGCCGGGCTTGCTGCCTTGCGCCACTGCGGCCAGTTCAGCATCTCGCTCCTCGAGCGCTGCGGCCATGGACTTGGCCAGGTAGGGGGAATGTGGCTGATCAGGTCGAGCGCGAGAGCCCAGCAGCAGACTGGCGCCATCACGGAAAAGTGGAGCTGAATGCGCCATCAGCTCATCGATGAGCGTACGCGAGCTGAAGCCGGCAGGCTTGGCGCTCACGGTTCTTGAAATCTCCACGTCAAGCGGATCGACCTCGAGATTCACTGAGGCCTCTGCCTCTTGTTGGGGTTTTCCGATCCAACCGAGGAGGCGAGAGAGCATGGAGGCGGGGCCGGGCACAGATTGCATGGGGGATTGCGTCATGAAGGATCTCGTCGGGGCACGAGAAACTGGAACGTGAGCTCGCGCGATCAGGTCGGAGTCCGGATCCACTTCGGGGCTGAGCGCTCCCTGGGGCGGGTCGTGGAACCTGCAAGGCGAGCAGGCGGCGCTAGCGCCGTGAAATCATGTGCGTAAATGATATCGCAAACACCATCGTTGGTGCTCGCTAACTCAGCTCTGTGTGTGCATTAGCGCGCCTGGTCGACTAGGGCCTGTTAACACATCCTCAGCCCATCAGCGACGAGCACGAAGCTGATGAAG
>VFQO010000426.1_pt1 | contig 46387 bp, 38 predicted proteins | sample 3512331 | NCBI WGS metagenome assembly VFQO01 (sample SAMN10412371, study PRJNA504923) | tailings metagenome | isolation source: Replicate 3 from Balatoc abandoned mine | place: Philippines: Itogon, Benguet | collected 2017-08-28 | reverse complement strand
GTCGCCCTCGCTGCCACCGTCATCTTCTGGCTCTGATCAATGAGTCCTGACCCTAGCGGCTGTCAGAGCGTCGGGATCGGCACCCGCAGCTAATAGCGCTTGGACGATGGGGATTTGGTCTCCGACTTCGCCTCGCAGGCATGACCATAAGAGAGGCGTGTATCCCGCGTCGTCATGGTCATCTACCGACTGGCCGACATCAAGCAAGCGCTTCACCGCGTTGAGGTCAGCGTTGTATGCGGCTTCGTGTAGCGGTTTCATCGACGTTCGATTACCGCGCCTGACCAAGGTCAGCAACCGGTCGTATCCTGCCAATCCTCCCTGTCGCGCAGCGATGGGGAGGGGGACCGTTCGCGAAGCGAATGGTGGAGGGGCCGCAACGTCGCGTCCCTGCCCCTCCGTCAGCGCTTCGCGCTGCCACCTCCCCATGGCTCCGCCACAGGGAGGATTGATGCCCAAAATCGGTCGTTAGCAGCCTTGGCGGTTCAAGCTGCGTACCGCTGCCGGCCGCTCCAAGCATGGCCCATTTTTTCGAAATAACGCGTCATGCTGTCGACGCCATTGGGGGTCAGCCGTACGATCGAGCGGCGCCGGTCGCGTTCGTCGACGAAGCGTTCGGCAAGGTCGAGCTGTTCGAGCAGCGCGATCATGCGCAGCCCCGACGACAGCGGCACGCCCGCGCCGGTCGCAAGATCGCTCGCGCTGAGTTCGCGGTCGTTGGTCCGCGCCAGCATCAGGTCGAGCAGCATGTCCCAGGTCGGCCCGGTCAGCTGGTTGCTGCCGAAATGCGACTTGCGCGTCCGCCGCATCTGCAGGCTGAAATTCAGCTGCTCGATCAGGCCGGGAACGGGCGCGTCGATCCGGTCGGGCTGCGACACGACCGGGGCTTGCCCGCCCGTTCCCGTCGCCAGCATTTCCTGGATCTGATCGATCCGCGATTTGATTTCCGCAATTTCAATATTCGAAAATTGCTGCATTGATCTGCGACCCCCGGGCCCCCGCTACGCGGCGGCCCTCACGTCACCCCTCTGTTCCGTCGATCCCGCCGCGTACATGATCACGAGCAGGATCGGGTAGGACACATATATCGAAAGCAGCGAATAGGGACGCGCCAATATCTCCGAAAACATCAGCTTCTGGATATGACCGAAAATCGCGATCAGCTGCCAGCCCGTGATCCAATAGGGCCAGAAACGCTCGGTTTTGAAGGCGATAACCCAGAAACTTATCAAGACCACGAGGTCGATGATGAAGATATTGATTTCGATATTTGTCCATTCCGGAACGGGTGACACCAATGTGGAGCAGACCGAAGCGATCAGGGCGGTATATGCCGCCCCGCGTTCCAGGGGACCGCCGCGCCTCATCGCGACGGCCACCGTGATCAACAAGACGCTGTAATAAATCGCAACGGCCCACATGTGGCTTACGTCAACCTTCCCGAGCTATCACGAAGCCTTGGCCAGCGGCATTTCCACGACCTCGGCGCTGACCCGATCGTCGAGCGAGGCTGAGGCGGGCTTCACGCCGGCACCGAACATGCGGGTGCCAAGGCCGACCTGCTTCTGCGTGACGGTGAGCGCGACATGCGCGTCGGTGAGCAGCTGGCGAACTTCACCGGCAGCGGCCAGTGCATGCGCGACCTTGGCCATCGCTTCCTGACCGACGATCGCCGACATGTTGGTGTCGCGGCGCACGGTGGGCAGCGTCGCGGCAAGATTCGCGATGCGGATCATCACCTCGTCGACGGCGTCTTCGGCCTGGTGCAGTTCGGACGCGATCTTTTTTGCGCCGGAGAGTCTTTGGTTCAGCATTTTCTTGGTCCTTGAAAAAGAATGCTACCGGTTCCCCCCCGCAGCATTCGGCTCGAACGTCAGGTCAACCGACCAAGTCCGACAAGGATCGAGTAGAGAGCGGAGAAGGCCAAAATCGTCACGAAGGCGATCAAGATTGGCCAGACAATCCTTTCCAACAACCCATGCCGATTGACCGGCTGGGACTTGGTCGGGAACGGCAGACCGATGTTGAAGATCTGCCGCCACGAACCGTGCCCCGGTTCGCCTTCGTCGGAGGAGGCAGGATCGGAAAGGTTAACCGATTGATATGTCAAAGGCTGATAAGGGGTAACATCTTCAAAGACACCGTTACGAGCCAATATCGTTGCAGCCTCCACCCTGTTGGAAACATTCAGTTTTTTCAGAGACCTGCGGACGCGCTCGTCGACCGTGTGCGGCGACACGTCCATCAGCCGGGCGATTTCCTTGGAATTTTTATGCTCGAAAACGTGCCGCAACGTTTCGATTTGCGCGGCCGACAGCAGGCTGATGTAATTGTCAGGATCGCCTTGCATCGGTCGGGAATAATACATCAGGAGTCCAAATCAAGCTGGCTAACCAAGTGCTAACGCTCGCAGGCGATCCTGCGGCGTCGATCGCGGCGCCGCGCCGGCGCCATGCCCGTCATCCAACCCGATGTAAAACCGCTTCATCCTAGTCTCCGCTCGCTGTGTGCCCATCGACGGAAGCCGATCCCGATTTTATCTATACCCCGCTGAATCACGAAGGGCCGACGAACGCAAGCCCGTTGTGACACCGGGTGTCCCGACTTTTGCCGCCTGCGCCGCCAACAAGATCGCACCTAGCGGGCCGGCGTCATGTTTCAGGTCGGGTGGCACCACGATACACGATAAAGCCGTAACGTCATAATCGGCGACATAGGCCGTTAACCATCCGGCGGCGCATTGGGTTGCACGGACCAGCAAATCCGGCTGGCCGAGCGCGACGCTGCCGCCGACGACGATGCGATCGGGCGACAGCGTGAGCATCAGCGTCGCGATCAGCTCGGCAAGATCCGAAACGACCGCATCCCAGGCCGGATCGGCGGGATCGACCGTCGCGGGATCGCGCCCGAACCGCGCGCGCAGCGCCGGCCCGCTGACCAGCCCCTCGACGCAGTCGCCATGGAAGGCACAGGCCCCGGCGAAACCGTCGCCGGGCGCGCGGCGCAGCCGCAGATGGCCGATTTCGGGGTGCAATCGTCCGACCACGGGTTGCCCGCCGACGATCACCCCGCCCCCGACGCCGGTGCCGATCGTCAGATAGACGATGGTCTTGCAATCACGCCCGGCGCCGAGCGCGGCCTCGGCGATGCCGGCGCCGTTGACGTCGGTGTCGAGCCCGATCGGACAGCCGAAGCGCGCCGCAAAGGCGCCGACGACGGGCGCGCCGGTCCAGCCGGGCTTGGTGGTGTGGAGCATGATGCCATGGTCGGGCGCGGCGGGGTCGACGCGGATCGGGCCGAAGCTGGCGATGCCGATCGCCGTCAGCGGCGCCTCTGCGTCCCACGCGGCCAGCAGGTCGACCGCGGCGCCGAGCGTTTCGTTGGGAGTGGTCGTCGCCACGCTGTGCTGTTCGACGATGTCGAGCCCGTCGGCGAGCGTGACGATGACCTTGGTGCCGCCGATCTCGACCCCCGCGAAGCGCCCGGCGGGCGCGCCGGTCATCAGCCGGCGTCCCGCAGCCGCTCGCCGATCGAATTGGCGAAATGCTGTTCCATCGCGACCCGCGCGCGCGCCGGCTCGCGCGCCGCGATCGCGTCGGCGACCTCGCGGTGCAGCGCCAGCGTCTCCTCGCGCTCCTCGCTCGTGGTGCGTTCCTGCCAGGCGCGCGGGATGGCGAGCGCCATCAGTTCCTCGAACGAGCGCACGATCTGGTAGAAGAGCGGATTGCCGCTCGCCGCCGCGATCGTCTGGTGGAACGCGGTATCAGCGGCGGTGCGCGCCGCCTCGTCATGGTCGACCGCAAGGCCGTGCGCCGCGGTCAGGATCGCACGCGCCTGCTCCTCGCTGCGGTTCAAGGCAGCGAGCTCGGCGGTGCGCAGTTCGAGTGTGCGGCGCACGTCCCACACATCGGCAAGGCTGACCTGGGCGGTGTTGACCGCATGCCCCATCGACGCCGCCATCACCGACCCGTCGATCGCGCCGACGCGCGGGCGGCGGCCGTTGCCGACATCGACGAGGCGCAGCGCCGCGAGCGCGCCGAAGGCTTCGCGCATCACCGGGCGGCTCACCCCCATCTGCGTCGCGAAACTACCCTCGCCCGGCAGCGTGTCGCCGACCTTGAGGTCGTGGATGCGGATATGGTCGCGCACATGCTCCATCGCGCGCTCCACCAGCGAACCGCGCGTCGCGGCGTCGATCATCCCGCTCATGCCGCCACCCCGACGCGGCGCATCGCGGTCGGCGCCATGCCGAAGCGGCGCGAGAAGGCGCGGGTAAAGCTCGCATTGTTGAGATAGCCGCAGCGATAGCCGATGCTCGCCACCGGCAGGTCGCTCGCCGCGAGCATCTGTCGCGCCTGGCGCAGCCGCCTCTCGCTCAATGCCTCGGCGACGGTGCAATGATACAACTCGCGAAACCCGCGCGTCAGCTTGTCGCGATTGATCCCGCAACTGCGCGCGATGTCGTCGAGAGTGAGTTTCTCGTGCCAGCGTTCGTCGACGATACGCCGCGCCGCGGCGATCCGTGCAATGTCGCTTTCGCACAGGCTCGGCTGGCCGTCGACCGGCACCATGCGCCCGGCCGCGAGCGCGGCGAAGAATTGGCAGAGCAGCTCGATCGAGCGCGCGAGGCGCAGCGTGTCGACCGCGGGCGCATCGCTTTCGGGGGCGAGGATCGACTGGCCGAGCGCGCGCAGGTCCGACGGCAGGTACCAGCGCGCCGCAGGATCGGGCAGTTCGCCGAACAGGCGGCGGCACGCCCCGCGCGACACCGCGAATACCAGCAGATGATCGTCGGCGACGCTTTCGAGATCGCGAAAGCTGAGCGTCGTCACCACCGGTTCCTGGATCCCGCCAAAGCCGAGGATCAGCGCGTCGGGCGGCAGCAGCCGCCGATCGCAGCCCCCCTCCCCGACAAAGCTCGTCATCTCATGCGAAACGATAACCGGATGCTTGCTGGCCATGGCTTTTCTCCCACGACCGCGCTACACCTATCTTACAGCTTTGGCAATACCTATCTGACAGGTTCCGGCGCGCGGCGCATCGCGAGCCAGAAGGCGCCGAACGACAGCGCGCTGACGACCACCCCGACGAGCGCGAGCGCCTCGGCCAGCATCGCCTCGCCGCCCATCATCGCGCTCACTCGTGTGACGATCCACGGCGCGAGCCCGAAGCCGATCAGCCCCGCGACCGCGATGAACGCGCCGATGCACAGCCCGCGCAATTCATTGGGGATATAGACGGTGAGCGCGACCGAGACGACGAGCCCCGTCACCGCGCCCGCCGCCGAGATGATCCCGAGCATGATCGCCACGCCCGTAACACTGGGCATGATCGGGAAGAGCGCGGCGGGCACGCCGATCCCCGCCGCGATCACCGCGCCGAGCAACAGGCCGCCGCGCCGCCCGCTCTTCTGGCCCCAGTCGGCCGACAACCCGCCGACGATCGCGCCGAGCACCCCGGTGCCGAACAGCAAGGCGCCGACCCAGCCCGAAAAATCCTGCGGCTGGAGCCCGAAATCGCGCGACAGCACCGGCGCGATCCAGACGGTGGCGGCGACATCGGCCATCACCACCGCGACCTGCCCCGCGAACAGCGGGATCAGGAAGGACCGCCGCGCCCAGAGTTCGCGCGCGACGACCCTGAACGGCGCATCGGGGCTCGCCTCGACCTCGCGCCGCTCGGGTTCGCGCAGGAACAGCAAGGGCACCAGCAACAGCGCGCTGATCACCGCGAGCGCGACATGCGCGCTGCGCCACGGCGCCATGCCCTCGAACCATCCCGGCCCGGTGAAATCGGTGAAGAAGCCGAACAGCCAGCCGGTCAGCGCAAAGCCGAGCGCGACGCCGAGCGCCTTGCCGAGATTGACGATCAGCATCGCCCGGCCGCGCTGGTCGGCGGCGCAATAATCGGCGCAGAGCGACAGCGCCGCGGTCAGCGACCCCGTCGAACCGATGCCGGTGAGCATCCGCGCCGCGGTGAGCAGCGCCGCATTCGGCGCAAAGGCGGTGAGCAAGGTGCCGAGCGTCCACAGGATGCCGAGCCCGAGCGTCAGCCGCACGCGGTTCTTGCGGTCGACGAGGATGCCGACCGGGATCGAGAAGAGCACCATCGGCACCGCCGCGCCCAGCCCCTGGATCAGCGCGAGATGATCGTCGCTGAGGCCCATTTCGGCCTTGGCGGCCTCCTGGATCGTCCCGAAGCTGCCGAGTGCGGTGAACGCCACCGTCGTCACCAGCGCAAGCAGCAGCAGCGGCGTCGCGGCGGCGGAGAGGCGCGTCGGCGCGGCGAACGGTTCGGCCTGGCTCGCCATCACAGCGCGAAGATCTTGCCGGGGTTGAACAAATTCTGCGGATCGAAGGCGCGCTTGATCAGCTTCATCTGCCCCACCGCTTCGCCCAGTTCGGCGACCAGCCAGTCCTGCTTGCCGATGCCGATGCCATGTTCGCCGGTGCAGGTGCCGTCCATCGCGAGCGCGCGCTCGACGAGCCGTGCGTTGATCGCCTCGACCTCCTTCATCTCCTCGGGTGCGTTCGGGTCGATCGAGAAGACGACATGGAAATTGCCGTCGCCGACATGGCCCAGGATCGTCGACGGGATCTTCGAGGCTTCGAGATCGGCATAGGTTTCGCCGATGCACTCGGCGAGCCGGCTCATCGGGACGCACACGTCGGTCGCCCAGCCGATCGCCCCCGCGCGCATGTTGACCGCCGCATAGTACGCCTCATGTCTGGCGCGCCACAGCTTGCTGCGCTCTTCGGGCAGGTTCGACCAGGCGAAGTCGCTACCGCCATTGGCTTCGGCGAGCATCTTCACCGTCTCGACCTGTTCTGCGACATTGGCGGCGCTGCCGTGGAATTCGAAAAAGAGCGTCGGTGCCTCGGGATAATCGAGCTTCGACCAGCGGTTGACCGCCGCCATTTGCTTCTTGTCGAGGATCTCGACGCGCGCCAGCGGCACAGCGCACTGGATCGCCTGGACGACGGTGTCGACCGCGCCGGGCAGCGTGTCGAAACTGCACACTGCCGCCGAAATCGTGTCGGGCACCGGATGCAGGCGCAACGTCACTTCGGTGATGATGCCGAGCGTGCCCTCGGACCCGACATAGAGGCGGGTGAGGTCGTAACCCGCCGCCGACTTGCGCGCGCGGCGCGCGGTACGGATCACCTTGCCCTGCGGCGTCACGACCTCGAGGCTGAGCACCGCATCCTTCATCGTGCCGTAGCGCACCGCATTGGTGCCCGAGGCGCGGGTCGAGGCCATGCCGCCGATCGTTGCATTGGCGCCGGGGTCGATCGGAAAGAACAGCCCCTGGTCGCGCAGATGGACGTTGAGTTCCTCGCGGCGCACGCCGGGCTGGACGATGCAGTCGAAATCCTCGGCATGCACCGCGACCACCTTGTCCATCCGGCTCATGTCGAGCGAGATGCCGCCATGGATCGGCAGCGCATTGCCCTCGATCGAGGTGCCCGCACCAAAGGGGACGATCGGCACGTCGGCCGCCGAACAGAGCGTCACCAGCGCGACGACCTCGTCGGTCGATTGCGCAAAGACCACGGCGTCGGGCAGCACGGGCGCGAAGTGCGACTCGCTTGCGCCATGCTGCCCGAGCACCGCCTGGCCGCGCTCGAAACGGTCCCCGAACCGTTGTTCGAGCGCCCCGACCAGATCGGCGGGAAGCGGCTTGCGTTCCCCGGAGTAATCGCTCCCCGCCATGATCAGAACTTCAGGCTCGCGCGCACGCCATAACGGCGGCGGTCGCCCGTGATGCCGAGGTCGGAGGCGGGCAGCCCCGCGAGCGCCAGCGTCGTCTTTTCGATGTAGCTTTCGAAATATTCGGTGTTGAAGATATTGTTCGCAAACACCGCGATCTCGACCGGCCCGGTGCGATACGCGATCGACGCATTGGTCAGCCAATAGCTGTCGAGCAGCGTCGGCGTCGTCTGGTTGAGCGTCGCGGCAAGCCGCTTGCCCTTGCCGACCAGCCCCGCGCTCAGCGTCAGGTCGCTGTCGCCGCCGGTTTCGATCAGATAGTCGCTCGAAAAGCTCGCGGTCCAGTCGGGCTGGAAGGTCAGCCGGTCGGACGACAGCCGGCGGCCCGTGGTGTTGAAATAGGCGCTGTCGTCGGTGATCCGCGCGTGCATCCAGGTCAGGCCGCTGCGCAGCGTCCAGTTCTGGACCGGGCGCACCATCGCCTCGAGCTCGATGCCATAGCTTTCGACGTCGCCGGTGTTGAGATCGACGGTGACCAGCCCGCCGCCCGCCGCCGGGGCGATCGAGTTGAGCCCGATATAATCCTGGTAATCGCTGTAAAAGGCGGTGGCCGACAGGCTCATCCCCGGCGCCGCATATTTGGCGCCCGCTTCATAGGTCCAGGCCGAATCGCCCTTGTAGGTGCGCGTCGGCGCGGTCGGCGCGTTGAACCCGCCGCCGCGATAGCCGCGCCCGACCGACACATAGGTCATGAAATCGGGGGTCCATTTGCGTGTGATCGACAGTTTCGGCTGCCATTCGTCGGACTTGATCCGCGCGGTCGGAACCAGCCCGCCCGCGGTCGCCGCGCCGAGCACGGTCGTCGTGGTCGAGATCACCGACCCGTTGGCGACGCGGTTCTCATGATCGTAACGCAGGCCCGCCGAGACTTCCCAGTCGAGGTTCGGCTTCCAGAAGACCGTCCCGAACGCCGCATAGGTGTCGCCGACATTCTTCGCGGTCGTCCGGCGCACGATGTTGACCGGGCCGAGCAGCGGGTGGACGAGGTTGATCGTGTCCTGGCCGCGCGCGCGGACCATCTCGTTGCTGTAGAAGACGCCGAACAGCGTCGAGAACTGGTCCGACCATTCGCTGTCGAGACGCGATTCGAGCGTCAGCGTGCGCAGGCTGTCGCGCGCGATCGTGCGCACCGTGTTCGCCGGCCCGAAATCGCCCTCGCCGTCGGGGGTGAAGCCGTTGCGCATGTCATAGGCGCCGATGACGCTGAGCCGCGATCCGCCGCCCAGGTCGGCCTCGGCGCGCGCATTGACGCCGCGATATTTGAAACGCACCTCGTTCAACGTGTTGAACTGGACGTCGCGGCGATAATCGGTCGGGCCGCTGACGCGCGAATAGGGCACGTTCACGCCGTCGACGCTGTCATAATAGCCCTTGATCGTCAGCGCGAAGCCGTCCGAGGGCGTGACGCGCAGCGTCGCGTTGAGGCTGTCGGTGTTGAGCGGGTTGGCGTCGCCACCGATGACCGTGTTGGTCAGGAAACCGTCCTGCTGGCGGTGCGCCGCCGCGACGCGCAGCGCGACCTTGTCGGTGACGATCGGGCCCGACACCGAACCCGCGACCATCCAGCTGTTGTCGGGACCGGCATAGCTCGCATTGGCGCGCGCTTCGAAATCATTGCCCGGCTGGCGCGTGATGACGTTGATCGCTCCGCCCATCGTGTTCTTGCCGTACAGCGTGCCCTGCGGCCCGCGCAGCACCTCGATCCGCTCGACGTCGTTCAGCGGATTGTTGAGATAGGCGGTGTTCGGCTGGTAGATGCCGTCGATGAACAGGCCGACGCCGGGCTGGACCGACTGGACCAGCGTCACGCCGACGCCGCGGATCGAGACGAAGGCGCGCCCCGTTCCGTCGCTGTTGATGTTGAGGCCGGGCGACAGCACGGCGGCCTCGCGCACCGAATTGAAGCCGCGCGAAACCAGCGTGTCGCCGGTGATTGCGGTGACCGCGATCGGCACGTCGCTCAGCGTCTCGTCGCGCTTGCGCGCGGTGACGACGATGATGCCGTCATCCTCACCCTCGGCGGTCGCCGCGGCGGGCGTATCCTGCGCATGGACGGGCGCCGCGGCCAGCATGGTGGCGAGCGCGAGCGACGAGGCAATGGCGAAACGGAACTTTGTCATCAGGCACCTTCCCAAAAGAGGCGGTCCGTGCCGCCCTGCGGGAACCTATCTGACAGCTTTCATACCTATATGAAAGGTTGACCACTATGCCGATCGGCAGAGCGATTTTGCCGGGAGCAAAACCTCCGTCATTGCGAGGAGCCGAAGGCGACGCGGCAATCCAGAGCCTGCGGTAACCGCCCTGGATTGCTTCGCTTCGCTCGCAATGACGCGGCTATTGGCTACCAGCAGCTATACCCGCCATCGGCCAGCACGATGCTCCCCGTCATCAAACTCGCCATGTCCGACGCGAGGAACAGGATCACCGCCGCCACCTCCTCGGGCTCGCCGAGCCGCGCCTGCGGGGTGCCATCGATCCAGCGCTTGTACATCTCGCCCTCTTTGTCGGCGAAGGCGTTGAGCGGGGTCGCGATATAGGTCGGCGCGACCGCGTTGACCCGCACGCCCCGGTCCGCCCATTCGGCGGCGAGGCTCCTGGTCAGCTGGTGCACCGCCGCCTTCGACGCATTATAATAGCTCTGCGGCTGCGGGCGATTGACGATCAAGCCCGACATCGACCCGACATTGACGATGCTCCCCTGCCCCGCCGCGAGCATATGCCGCCCGAAGGCGCGCGCGCACCAGAAGCTGCCGTTGAGATTGACGTCGAGCACATTCAGCCAATGCTCGTCGGCGACATCCTCGGCCGCGGTCTCGCTGCGCGCGATGCCGGCATTGTTGACGAGGATGTCGATGCGGCCCTCGCGCGCCAGCATCGCGTCGGCGGCGGCGGTGACCGCCGCGCTGTCGGTGACGTCGAGTTGTTCGGCCTGCACCGCATAGCCCTTCGCGCCGAGATCGGTCACCGCGCGCTCGAGTGCCGCCGCATCGCGGTCGGCGATCGTCACCCGGGCGCCCGCTTCGGCAAGCGCCTCGGCGGCGCAATAACCGATCCCCTGCGCCCCGCCCGTGACGAAGGCGGTACGCCCGTCGAGACGCAATTTGTCGAGATACATGACGCTTACTCCGGAACGAAGGCGGCGGCGGGCATCACCGGCTCATGCACCGCCTCGCCGCGCTCGAGCTGATACACCTGCCGGTCGGCACCGAACTCGGCCCAGGGCAGCGATCCGTCACGCGCGAAATCGACCCAGATCTTGTGCACCCGCTCCGCCAATTCCTGCGGCGGCGCCTCGCCTGCCAGGCCTTTCGGGCCGGTCGCGGTCGCGAGCGTCTTGAACACGAAGGGCAACTCGATGCCGTGGCACGCGCCAAGCTCGCCGCCGCACGCGGGCGAGCGCCAGTCGAACTCGTACATCCACGTCCTGCCCTGGTGCGCGGCGGCATATTGGCGCGCGGGCCAGCGGAAGACGAGGTCGTTCATCGCGTCGGTCAGCGCCTGCCCCGGCCGCACGCCTCTCTGCTTATAGCCATAGGCGAGCAGCGCGCCCTTGGCGTCGGGCATTGATCGGCCGAGCAGCCAGCGTGCGAACAACCCGCCGATCTTCGCCTTCACGCCCGTCGGCACGAAATAAAGGTTCATCTCCTCGGCGTTGCTGCCGATCAGCACCTCGACCTCGCGCCCTGCCCCCCGGCGCAGCGCATCATGCGGTTTTTCCGGCAAAATATCGTCGCCATAGACGGGGATGAAACGGCTGATCCCATACACCGGCTCGCGCCCGTCCGCATCGCGCAGGTCGATCGCCCAGGGCTTGCCAAGCTTTTCGATCGCCGCCGTCGCGGCTTCGTGCGACACGCCGCGGAAGCCGTCGGCGTCGGGGGTGACCTTGAGCAGCTTCGCCAGCTTCTTCACCAACCGCTGCGCCACCGCAATGTCGCGCACCATCGCCCCATGCCCGCTCTCGACGATCGCCCGCCGGAACAGCCCCTTCGCCGCGGGCGACGTGACAAGGCTGGCGATCGCCATCGCCCCCGCGCTCTCGCCGAAGACGGTGACATTCGCCGGATCGCCGCCAAACGCCGCGATATTGCGCTGCACCCACGCCAGCGCGAACAGCATGTCGCGCAAGCCGAGGTTGGTCGGCACCCCCGGCACCGGCAGGAAACCGTCGATCCCCAGCCGGTAGTTGATCGCGATGCACACCACGCCCGAGCGCGCGAATTCGCTGCCGTCGCTGACCGGCGCATCCTTGCTGCCGACGACGAAGCCGCCGCCGTGGATGAAGACCATCACCGGCGCGCCCCTCGCGTCCTTCGGCGCCCAGACATTGGCGCGCAGATAATCGCCGTCGCCGCCATCCGACCCGCTGCCGACGAGCGGGCCGACGTCGATCGCCGGAAAGTCGCGGATCATGTGCGGCGCGGTCGGCCCCGGATCGATCGCGTCGCGCACGCCCTCCCACGGCTCCACCGGCTGCGGCAGCTCGAACCGCCGCGGCGGCGCGGCATAGGGGATGCCGAGATAGCGGACGATATCGCCATCGGCGGCGCCGCGCAGTCGGCCCGCCTCGGTGGCGACGATCGGATCGGTCGGAGTCTCTTCGGTCATGCCGTCAGGCTAGCATGCGCGCGCGCCGCGCCGCACCGCCCGATGCTGTGCCTTCCCCCGCTATGACTATGCCCGCGCGCTAGGCGCTCGCCGGCATTGCCGCCGCCGCGCTCGCGACCTCGCGCTCGGCCTGGGTGAAGCCATAGGCGGGAACGATCGCACCCTCGCTCGCGGTTACGCGCGGCAGATCGGCGACCAGCCGCTGGCCGGCATCGGGCCCTGCGCCGATATACAGACCCGGCGACAGCGTCACTTCGGCCGCGGCGAAATGCCCTGCTCCGGCGCAGAGGATCGTGCGCGTCGGGGCGTTCCCGGCGACCAGCGGCAGCAGCGCCGGGCTGACCAGCGCCGGGTCGAGCGCGGCGAGGCTTTCGTCCGCCAGCACGCCTTCGGTCATCTGCGTCGCGGCGGTCGGCGCCAGTGCGTTGACGCGGATGCCATATTTCTCGCCCTCGATCGCCAGCGTCTGCATCAGCCCGACGAGCGCCATCTTCGCCGCGCCATAATTGGCCTGGCCGAAATTGCCCCACAGCCCCGACGAGGAGGTGGTCATCACGATGCGGCCATAGCGCTGCGCGCGCATCACCTCCCACACCGCCTTGCAGCAGATCGCGGCGCCGATCAGGTGGACGTCGACGACAAGCCGGAAATCGTCGAGGCTCATCTTGGCGAAGCTCTTGTCACGCAGGATGCCGGCGTTGTTGACGAGGATGTCGACGCGGCCCCATTGGTCGACGACATGGCGCACCATCGCCTCGACCGCGGCTTCGTCGGTGACCGAGGCCGCAACCGCGAGCGCATTACCGCCCGCCGCCTCGATCTCGCGCACCACCGCCTCGGCGGGTTCGAGCGCGAGGTCGTTGACCACGACCGACGCGCCCTGGCCAGCGAGGTAGAGCGCATGGGCACGGCCGAGCCCACCGCCCGCGCCGGTCACGATCGCCACGCGACCGCAGAGCGGGTTTTCCGATCCCGATGTCGTCATGCTCGAAACTCCTTCATTCACTCTCTAGTTAGTTAATGTATTGAGCAAGCCGGAAACGGACGGAGGCGAAGCCCGGCCCGGCCTAAGCCGGCTTGCAGATCTGCAGGAAGCCCGCCGCCATGAACGAGGCCATACGCGCCTTGATCGCCTCGAAATCCTCGGATTTGCACACCCCGCCCGACAATTTGTCGATACGCCCGGTGCGCGCGAGCGTGACCATCAGCGCGCCGGTGACGAAATGATAACCCCAGAAGATGTCGCGCTCGGCGCAGTCGGGCAGCGCCTTTTTGAGCAGGTCGATCAGCCGCAGCACGACGGGATCGAAATGGCTGTCCATCAGATCGGCGCCCCATTCGGGGGTGTTGGCGACGAGCGCGCCGAGCGCGCCGTAATTCTTCCACCCCTCGCCGCCGTGGATATAAAGGTCGAGGTCGGTGTCGAGAAAGGCGTGGAGCGCACCCTCGACCGTCGGCTTGCCGGCCGCCGCTTTCTCATAATCGTCGAGCGCCTGCATCCGCCGCTCGCTCGTCACCACCGCGCGCCGCGCGAACACCGCGTCGAACAGGCTCTTCTTGTCCTCGAAATAATAGTTGAGCAACGTGTGGTGGACGCCGACGCGCTTGGCGACATCCTTCAGCGTGACGCCGTGCAGGCCATGCTTCGAGAACAGATATTCCGCCTCGTCGAGCATCTGCTCGATCGTCTCGGCGCGCTGTTCGGCCTTGGTCGACCGCCGACGCGTTTTAGGCTCGTCTGCCACTGCTACCACCGATCCCTGTTCCGCAGCGCCCCGCGCCGACGCCCGCTCAACCCGCTCCATGCTCGGTCCGCAAGCGAATCTTATCGATTTTTCCGGTCGGCGCCAGCGGCATGGCGGCGAGCCGCACCACCGCATCGGGAATCCACCAGGGCGCGACACGCCCCGCGAGCGGCGCAAGCAGCGCCGCATCGTCGATCTCCTCGCCGCCGCGCATCTCGACCAGCAGCACCGGGCGCTCGCCCCATTTGGCGTCCTGCCGGCCGATGACGGCGGCGAGCGACACCTGCGGCAGCGCGCCGACCACCGCCTCGATCTCGGCGGGGTTGATCCATTCGCCGCCCGACTTGATCAGGTCCTTGGCGCGGCCGGTGATGATGAGATTGCCCCTGGCGTCGATGCGCGCGAGGTCGCCGGTCGGGAACCAGCCCTCGGCATCGGTCGCAGGCGCCTCCTCGCCGAAATAGCGATCGACCACCGACGCGCCGCGCACATAAAGATGCCCCTCGCCGCCGCGCTGTTCGGCCAGCGGCACGCCGCCTGCATCGGTGAGCCGCAGGTCGACGCCGATGGCGGGCCGCCCCGACACCGCCGCGCTGCGCAACGGATCGTCGGGCGGCGCGATGACGCCGAGCGGCGACAATTCGGTCATGCCCCAGCTCGTCTGCACCGTGACACCGAGCCGCTTCTCGAGCCGTTCCATCAGCGCCGGCGCCATCGGCGCGCCGCCGACGATCAGGCGTTTGAGCGACGGCAACTCGCCGCCGGCGGCCTCGAGATGTTCGACGAGCCCGAGCCATACCGTCGGCACCCCGACCCCGATCGTCACGCCTTCCGCCGCGATCAGCCGCGCGAGGCTCGCGCCGTCGGCCTGCCGCCCCGGCAGCACGAGCTTGCCGCCGACCGCGGGCAAAGCGAAGGGCAGGCCCCAGGCATTGGCATGGAACATCGGCACAACCGCGAGCACCGCGTCGCGGCTGGTGAAGGCCATGACGTCGGCCTGCAGGCTGCGCATCGTATGGAGAAAACTGCCGCGGTGCGTGTAGGTCACGCCCTTGGGTGCGCCGGTGGTGCCCGACGTGAAGCAGAGCCCGGCGGGCGCGGTCTCGGCGAAATCGCCCCATACGGCGCCGCCGGGTGCATCGGCGATCAGGCTTTCCAGCGCCGCCAACGGCACGCCGCCGCCCTCGTTTGCCGAACCGTCGATCAGCAAGATCCGCTCGATCGCCGGCGCGCGCTCGGCGATCAGCGTGGCGAGCGGCAGCAGGTCGGCGCTCGCGACCAATAGCTTCGCGCCCGACTGCACCGCCATCGACGCGAGTTGCGGCCCGGTGAGGCGCGGGTTGAGCGTATGGCACACGGCGCCCATGCCCATCACCGCATACCAGAGCTCGACATGCGCGGCGCTGTTCCACGCCAGCGTCGCGACACGGTCGCCCTGCCCGATGCCGAAGCCGCCGAGCAGCGACGAGATCGCGAGGCTGCGCGTCCGCAGCGCCGTATAGCTGACACGCGCCACGCTGCCGTCGTCGCGTGCACTCACCACCTCGGCCTCGCCATGCCAGCGCGCGGCATGGTCGAGGAAGCGGTTCAGGGTCAGCGGATAATCCTGCATGCTTCCGTCGATCATGGACAATCGGCGCCCTTCGCGAGCACCGGCGAGAGGATGCCGGTGTTCCAGTTCCAGGCGACATTGCCCGCGGCGCGGCGGCGGCACATCGCTGCCTCGTGCAGCTTGTACATGCCCGGCAGCAGCCGCGCGCCGGCGCGCGGCATATCGGCGAAGGCGAGGAAGGCCGCGCCCTCGCCATAAGGCTTCCACGCCGCCTGCCCCGCCGCCTCGGGCTTGCCGGTTTTCGCGAAGGACACCCAATAATCGCCCATCGCGGTCGCGAAACGCTTTTCGGCGACGGTGTCGGGGATCTTCGGCCAATAGGGCGGCGTGTCGGTCGCGGTGCCGAATACGAAAGGAATCTCGGCGGCATGGAAGCCGTGCAGCCCCGCTTCGCTCGTCGCCGGATAGCCATGGTCGAAGAGGTAGAGATAGGCATTCTGCCCGAGCGCACTCTGCTTCACCGCAAGCCGTTCGGAGGTCCAGCCGTAAAGCGCGTCGCGCGTCGTCGCGATCACCGCCTCGTTCAGGTCTTTCGCGGGATAGAGCTTGAGCCAGGCATCGGCGAGATCGCCATAGCGGTCGCGGATCGCCGCTTCATAGACCCCCGCATTGGCAGGCGCGGGCGGCGCGAGCATGCCCAGCGAGCGGATTTCGCCGATATTGAAGCCCGCGATCATCGGCACCGGCGCCTGCTCGCCGCGGTCGAAACTGTCGACGAGCTGGCGCGGCAATATCTGGCCGTCGACGGTACCCCAAGGGAAATAGCCGGCCTTGAGCGCGCCGTCGTTGAGCGCGGCGGCATCCATCGCGCGCAGCGCCGCGAGATCGGCGGCGCCCAGCGCGGCGGCGACCTTCGTGCCCATCGTCTCGGCGGGGACCTCACCATGCCGCGCCTCGCGCAGCGACGGGGTCGAGATCATATAGGCGCTCTGCGCGATCGCCTTGTGAAACAGTCCGCGCGCCTTGGGCGCGGTCATCAGATACATGACGCTGAGTGCCCCCGCGGACTCGCCCGCGATGGTGACATTGTCGGCATCGCCGCCGAAGGCGCCGATATTGGCCTTCACCCATTCGAGCGCCGCGATCTGATCGAGCAGCCCGTAGTTGCCCGACACGCCGCCCGGCGATTCCTGGCTGAGTTCGGGGTGCGCCAGATAACCGAGCGCGCCGAGGCGATAGTTGATCGACACGACGATCGCGCCGCGCGCCGCGAGCTTCGCGCCATCGTACATGCCCTCATGGCTGTAACCGTTGGTCAGCGCGCCGCCGTGGATCCAGACGATCACCGGCGCATCCTTGGCGGCTTCGGGCGCCCAGATGTTGAGCGTCAGGCAATCCTCGGACATCTTCGCCGGCGGGTTGGTATAGATGCCGATCGCGGTCGGGCGCGGCTGGATGCAGGCGGCGCCGAAGCCCTGCGCCTTGCGCACCCCCTGCCACGCCGGCAGCGCGACCGGCGGTTTCCAGCGCAGTGGGCCGACCGGTGGCTGGGCGAAGGGAATGCCCTTGAATATCCTGATCTTGCCGATGCTCTTGCCCTCGACCGTGCCGGCGGGGGCGTCGACGACCGGCGCGGCGGCGACCGCAGGGGTTGCAACCAGCATCGCGGCGGCGAGCAGCGTCATTGTCTTTTTCATGCCGAAGCCTCCTCGCGGCGAAGCCGCCGTGCGAGCCACAGGAACAGGCCGATCGCGACCAAATAGAAGGGCGTCAGCGTGTAGAGCGCGGTCTGGAGACCATGCGCGTCGCCCTGCGCCTTGAACCAGTCGCTCGCGAAACCGACCCATGTCGGCCCCAGCCCCAGCCCGATGAAATTCATGATGAGCAGCAGCAGCGCGCCCGACAGCACGCGCTGGCCCGGCTTCACTTCCTCCTGCACCAGCGCGACCGATGCCGAGAGATAGAAATAGTTGAACACCATCACCACGCTGAGCAGCGCGAGCGCCAGCGGCCAGCCGGGTGCCCAGACGAAACCGATGTAGAAAGGCATCGCGACGACCAGCGACAGCGCCGGGGCGATCGCGTAACCGGCGCGCGATTTGCGAACCATCTTGTCGATCACCCGCCCCGACACGATCATTCCGCCGCCCATGCCGATCAGCAGAACCAGCGCGTACCAGATCGCGACATCGCCCAGTTCCATGCCCTTTTCGCGCATCAGGAACAGCACCGCGAAATTGCCGAGGCCGTAGGTAACGAACTGCGTTGCGCCGCTGCCCAACGCCGCGAGCATCAGCACCGGATGCGACAGGAACATGCGCACCGTCGGCCAGAAATCGGTCTTTTCCGCAGCCACCGGCCCCGCAACGTCGGTCGCGCCGCGCGCCGGCTCGCGCACCGTCAGCCACACGAGCAGCGCCGTGACGACGCCGATCAGCCCGACCGCGATGAAAGGAATGCGCCAGCCGAAATGCTCGGCAATCGCCGCGCCGAACGCGACCCCCGCCGCCGCGCCGATCGCGGGGCCCAAGTTGAAAATGCCGAGCGCCGCCGCGCGTTTGCCCGGCGGATAGGTGTCGGTGATGATCGCATAGGAGGGCGGTACGCCCCCCGCCTCGCCGAAGCCGACGACCATGCGCGCGATCGCGAGCTGGGTGTAATTGGCGGCCATGCCGCACGCCACCGTCGCCCCGCTCCATATTGCGCAGGCGAGCGACAGCACGCCGACGCGGCTCGTCCGGTCGGCAAACCAGCCGACCGGGATCGCGATGAAGCAATAGAACATCGCAAAATAGAGCCCGCTGATCAGCCCGAGCTGGCCGTCGGTAATCTGCAGCGCGTCCTGGATCGGCTTCGCGAGGATCGACAGCAGCTGCCGGTCGAGGAAATTCAGCACATAGACGAAGCAGAGCATGCCGAGCACGAAGCCGGGCTTGCCCGTCGTTCGTGCCGCGGCGGGTGCGAGGGTGCCGGCCGCCATGGCTTAGAGGCTGTAACCGAGGCGGATGCCGAAGGTGCGCGGGCGCATGGTGCCGAAGCGGCTGTTCAGGAAGGCTTCGGGGTGGATGTAGGTGATCGAATGATCGTCGAAGAGATTCTCGACATAGAATTGCGCCGACAGGTCGCCCTTCTTGAGCCCCAGGCTCATGTTGACGTTGCTGTAGGCGTCGGTCTTGCCGAAGGTCGCAAGCGGCACGTTCGGTGCGCCCGGGGTATTCGGGAAGCTGCTGTTGTACGATCCGATATGCTGCGCATTGACCGCGAGCATCGCGTCGACGTCGGACCCGATCCGGAAATTATAGCTCATATAGGCCGATCCCTGGATCCGCGGCGCCGACAGCCGGTGACCAAGCACCGCGCCCGAAATCGCCGCCTCGGCGGGCGAGAGCTTGGTGATCTTGCTGTCGTTATACGCGCCGTTGAAGCCGATCGTCACGCCCGTCGCGGGGATCACGCTGACCTCGAACTCGAAGCCCTTGCTGCGCGCCGCGCCGATGTTGGTCGCGAACTGAACCGAGTCCGACACGCGGTTCGCCTGCGCCTGGATATTGCTCCAGTCGATCAGGTAGAAAGCGGTGTTGATGCTCACGCGCCCGCCCAGCCAGCGGCCCTTGGCGCCGACTTCATAGCTTTTGAGGTCGTCCGAATCCGCGCCGAAGGGAATGATGATGTCATTGGCATCGACGACACTGGGCCGCCCGGCGAAGGCGTTGACGATCGGCGCGCGGAAGCCGGTCGAGAAGGTCGCGTAGGTCGTCAGGCTCTCGCTCGGCTTGAAAGTCGCGCTCGCTTTCCACGACGGCTTCGACCCCTTGGCCTTGATCCCTTCAACTGCGGCATAGGGGGTGAAGGTGTTGAAATTGACCGGCAGATAGGCCCCCGTCGGCCCCTTCAGCCCGGCGAGCGCGGCCTGGAGATAGTTCAGGTTGAAGAACCCCGATGCCGTCGCGAGATAGCCGCCCGCCTCGGTAAAGCCCTGCGCCGAGGTTTCGCCATAACGCATACCCCCCGTCAGCCAGAACTTGTCCGAAAAACGATAGGTGAGTTCACCGAAACCCGCGAGTTCCTTGCTGAGCGAATGGGTGTACTGCTTCTGATAATATTTGTCGGGAAGCCCGGTCATGTTGCGTGCTGCGAGGAACGCGAGGTTCGAGCGGTAGAAATAATCGACGTCGCGGCGACGATCGAGATAGAAGGCGCCGAGCACGAACTGGAACGGCCCGTCGAGCGTCGAGGCGAGCCGCGTTTCCTGCACGAACACCTTGTCATAACCGTCGGCGTCGAGCCCAAAGGCGATCGGCGAGCCCGGGAAGGACCCGGGCTGGAAGGTGCCCGCTAGGTCGACATAGAAACGCTGGTCGAAATCCGAATAGGTCGACGAACTGGTCAGCTTGGCGAAGTCGAATTCATAATCGATCGTCGCGTTGGCGATCAACTGCTTGCCGGTGAAGCGGTCGGGCTCGTCCGACACGCGCTTGTTGCGCCCGAGCGACGGGCTGGTCAGCGAGCTGTCCTTGGGATTGCTATATTCGTAGCTGCCGAGCAGCTTGATCGACAGCCGGTCGGTCGGCTTCCACAGCAGCACCAGCCGCCCGCCATAGTCGATCAGCGTGTTCGAATTCTTCACGCCGGTCCCGACATTGTCGAGATAGCCTTCCTCGTTGCGATAGAAACCGACCGCGCGCACCGCGAGCCGGTCCTCGACCAGCGGCACATTGACCATCGCATTATAGCGCTGGCGGAAACTGTCCGACCCGGTCAGCCCGAAATCGACGAGCGCGGCGGTGTCGAAATCATTGAGGTCGGGGCTCTTCTGCAGGATACGCATCGCGCCCGACAGCGAGCCCGACCCGAAGAGCGTGCCCTGCGGCCCGCGCAGGAACTCGACGCGCTCGACATCGAACAGATTGGGGTCGACGACGGTGGTGTTGCCAATCGTCGAAACGGGCAGTTCGTCGATATAGATGGCGACCGAGCTTTGCAGATTGGCATTATAGCCATTGGTCGCGATGCCGCGCGCGGTGAAATTGTTGAAGTTGGCGGTCGGCTTGTTGAGCACGACGCCCGGCGTCTCGCGCCCGATGCCTTCATAGCCGACGATGCCCTTTTCGGTCAGCTCTTCCTGCGAAAAGGCCGAGATGCTGAGCGGCACGTCCTGGATGCGCTCGGCGCGGCGTGTCGCGGTGACGATGATCGACCCGTCGTCGGCGGCGTCTTCGGCCTGCGGTGCGGTGGTTTCCGTTTCCTGCGCAGTCGCCGCAGCCGGAATGGTGAACAGCGCGCCCGCACAAACGGACGCCAAGAACATTGCCCTCATCACGCTCTCCCATATCGCGCCGATCGGATGTCGGCATCTGGGAGGTTTATGCCCATGGTTCTGGAGCGAGTCAATATTCACTCTCAAGAGTGTGAATATTGTGATGGACAGGCCGTTTGAGGGTGAAGTTTGGCGGGAATCATAGGTTCTTCGTGAGTGCACCGCGACCGTGGACCAGAGCAAAACCTTGCCCAGCTTCGTCATCCTGAACTTGTTTCAGGATCCATGGCCCGTCGATTTCTTCAGCGCAGCGCCGGACGAGCGGTCCGGCCATGGATGCTGAAACGAGTTCAGCATGACGAGAATTGGAGGGCGGCTTCCACCTCCGCAACCGGGCAATTCGCCGTAAGCGCGGCCGCCCTAGTGCTCCGAAGCCCCCGCCGCGCCGATGCCGGTTTCGGCGCGGACGCGCTGCGCCGGATAGCCCGCGCGGTCGACCGCCGCGCGCCCGCTCCTGTCGGCGATCGAAACGAGCCAGATCGCGAGGAACGCTGCGGGCATCGAAAACACCGTCGGCGAACTGTACGGAAAGACCGGCTCGGCGTGGCCGAGCACCGCGACCCAGATCGCCGGCGACAATATCGTCAGCACCAACGCCAGCGCCACCCCGACGAAGCCGCCGACCACGACGCCGCGCGTCGTACAGCCGTCCCACAAGAGCGACATCACCAGCACCGGGAAATTGCCCGAAGCGGCGAGTGCGAAAGCGAGGCTGACCATGAAGGCGACATTCTGCTTCTCGAACGCGATGCCGAGCAGGATCGCAAGGATCGCAAGCACCGGCACGGTATAGCGCGACACCTTGAGCTCGTCGGCCGAGTTCGCCACGCCCTTCTTGACCACCGAAGCATAGATGTCGTGCGACACCGCCGAGGCACCCGACAGCGTCAGCCCGGCGACCACCGCGAGGATCGTCGCGAAAGCGACCGCGCTGACGATGCCGAGGAAGATGTCGCCGCCGATCGCCGAAGCGAGATGGATCGCCGCCATATTGCCCCCGCCCTTCAACGTGCCGTCGGGCATCAGATAATCGGGGTTCGAGGCGACGAAGGTGATCGCGCCGAAACCGATGATGAAGGTCAGGATATAGAAATAGCCGATCCACCCGGTCGCCCACAGCACCGACTTGCGCGCTTCCTTCGCGTCGGGGACAGTGAAGAAGCGCATCAATATGTGCGGCAGGCCCGCGGTCCCGAACATCAGCGCCATGCCGAAACTGATCGCCGACAACGGATCCTTGATGAAGCCGCCCGGCCCCATGATCGACAGGCCTTTGGCGGCCGCTTCTTCGGGCGCCGCACCGCCCGCCGCCGCGATCCCGGTCTTGATCTCGACCGCCTTCGCAAACAGCGCCTCGGGCGAGAAGCCGAAGTTCCACAGCACCGCAAACGCCATAAAGCTGGCGCAGCCGAGCAGCATCACCGCCTTGATGATCTGGACCCAGGTCGTCGCGACCATCCCGCCGAAGAGCACATAGCAGGTCATCAGCGCGCCGACGATCAGCACGGCATAGGTATAGGGCAGCCCGAACAGCAATTTGATCAGCTGCCCGGCGCCGACCATCTGCGCGATCAGATAGAAAAGCACCACCGCGAGCGTGCTGAACGCCGCGAACAGCCGCACCGGGGTCTGCGCAAAGCGGAAGCTCGCGACATCGGCGAAGGTATAGCGGCCGAGGTTGCGCAGCCGCTCGGCGAGCAGAAACAGCAGGATCGGCCAGCCGACGAGGAAGCCGGTCGAATAGATCAGCCCGTCATAGCCATCGGCGAAAATCTGCGCCGAAATGCCGAGGAAAGAGGCTGCCGACATATAATCGCCGGCGATCGCGAGACCGTTCTGAAACCCCGTGATACCGCCGCCGGCGGTGTAGAAATCGGACGCGCTGCGCACGCGCCCCGCCGCCCAGCGCGTGATGCCCAGCGTCGCGAGCACGAAGGCCGAGAACATCAGGATCGCGGGCCAGTTCGCCGCCTGCTGCTCGGTCTGGCCGGTGAGCGCGTCGGCGGCAGCCACGGCGGGCCAGCCGAGCGCGGCAAGGATGAGCGCGGTGCGCGTGACCGGAAAGCGGCTCATGCGCCATAATCCCGGCGCAGTGCATCAAGGTCGCGGTCGAAGACCTTGTTCGCGCGGCGGACATAGATTGCGGTGAGTGCGATGCCGGCGAGGATCACCCCCAGCCCCAGCGGGATGCCGAGCGAGGTCACGCCATCGCCCAGCGGCCGCGCGAGGATGTGCGGTTCAAACGCGATCAGCAGGATATAGCCGAAATAGATCACCAGCATCAGGATCGTCAGCCGCCAGCCGAAGCGCGACCGCATCGTCACCAGCCGCTGGTAACGTTTGTCCTGTTCGATATCGCGCGTCCCGGCGGGAGCGGTCGCCCCCTGCCCCTCTCCCTGTTGTTCCAAACCATGTCTCCCGCTTGCTACTCCGGGTTATGCGGATGTCGACCGAGAAACCAAGCCTCTAAAATCCCCTCTCAGTTTGTGCTGAGCTTGTCGAAGCACCGTTCTTCCTTTGCGCCAAGGCAAGAACGGCCCTTCGACAAGCTCAGGGCAAACGGTTTGGGATATATTATTCGGGCCGCCACTCGGAAGCGAGCAGACCACCTTCGCCAAACAGCGCCTGCCGGGCATCGGGGCCCGCCACCGCCGCACGCAACTTGCCGGCGAGCGGATCGTCGACCGGGTGCTCCCCGCTGCGCAGGAAGGCGATCCACGCGTCGATCGCGACCAACAGCGAAGGGCAGCGCGCGCCGCGCTTTTGGTGCCAGGCGAGCGTTTCGAGCCAACGCTGCGGGATTTTCTGGCTACCGTCCATCGCGATCTGGATCAGCCGGTGGTGCAGCGCCGGATTCGCGAAACGCTCGATCAGCGCGTCGGCATAAGCGGCCAGATCCTGCCCCGGCGCGGTTTCGATCGTCGGCGCCGCCTCGCCGCGCATCAGCCGTTCGATGACGGGGCGGATTTCGGGATCGGCGATCGCCTGATGGACGAATTCGTGCCCCTTCCGCAGCCCGATATAGGCGAGCGCCGAATGCGCCCCGTTGAGCATGCGAAGCTTCGCGGTTTCATAAGGCGCGACGTCGCGCACCAGTTCGGCCCCGACAGCCTCCCAGCGCGGGCGCGGACCGGCGAAATCATCCTCGATCACCCATTGGCTGAAGTCCTCGGTGACCACCGCGCCCTCGTCGCGCACGCCGAGTTCGGCCTCGATCGCGGCGCGGTCGGTCTCGGTCGTCGCGGGGACGATGCGGTCGATCATCGTCGCGGGGCAGCGGCATTCGGCGTCGAACCAGCCGATGAGATCGGGATGTTCGGACGCCAGATATTCGCGCATCAACCGGCGCAGCACCGCGCCATTGTTCGCCAGATTGTCGCAGCTGAGCAACGTCAGCCCTGGCAAGCCCGCTGCATGCCGCGCTGCCAGCGCCGCGCCCACGAAGCGATAGAGGCTTGATGCCTCCTTCGCCGCCGCAAGGTCGAGCGAGCCGTCGGCCGCGCGCAGATAGCCTTTCTCGGTCACCGTAAAGCTGACGACATGCGTCGTCGGCGCGGCGATCGCATCGATCACCGCCTGCGGATCGTCCGCCGCGACCAGCACGCGCTGCACCGCGCCGATGAGACGCAGTTCGCTGCCCGCCGCGCTGCGGGTGGCCACCGTGTAGAGTCCGTCCTGCGGACCCAGCTGCGCGGCGACCTCGCCCGAGCGCAGCGACACGCCGATGATGCCCCAGTCGCGCTCGCCCGCGCCCATCGCATCGTCGGTGTAGAGCGCCTGATGCGCGCGGTGGAACGCGCCGATGCCGATATGGACGATCCCCGCCGCCTGCGCGGCGCGGTCATAGCCCGGCACCTGCACCGACGCCGGGAGCGGCGTTTGCGCCGACAGTCTCACAGCTTGTACGCGGCCTTGGCGAGATTGTAGCTGAGGTCGACCGCGAGTTCGGCGGCCTCCCGTTCCTCCAAGCGATGCTCGGCGACAAGCTGCGCGAGGAAACCGCAGTCGATGCGCCGCGCGACATCGTGCCGCGCCGGGATCGAAAGGAAAGCGCGCGTGTCGTCGTTGAAGCCGACGGTGTTGTAGAAGCCCGCGGTCTCGGTGACCTGGTTCCGAAACCGCCGCATCCCCTCGGGACTGTCGTGGAACCACCAGGCGGGGCCGAGCTTGAGCGCCGGATAATGGCCGGCGAGCGGCGCCAACTCCCTCGCGTAGCTCGTCTCGTCGAGCGTGAAGAGGATGATCGTCAGCCCTGCTTCATTGCCATATTTGCCGAGCAGCGGGCGCAGCGCACGGACATAATCAGTGCTCATCGGGATATCGGCACCCTTGTCGCGGCCATAATGGTCGAACAGCCAGACATTGTGGTTGCGGAAGGCACCGGGGTGGATCTGCATCACCAGCCCGTCGTCGACGCTCATCCCCGCCATGACGGTCAGCATATGCGCGCGGAACAGCTCGGCGTCGGCGGTGCTGACTTCGGCGCGCGTTACCCGCGCGAACAGCGCCTCGGCCTCGGTGCGCGACAGGTCGGCGGTCGCGGCGGTCGGATGGCCATGGTCGGTCGAGGTCGCGCCCATCTCGGCGAAAAAGGCGCGGCGCTTGCGGTGCGCGGCGAGATAGCCAGCGTAGCTATAGGCATCCTCGCCGCTCAATTCGGAAAAGCGCGCGAGATTGGCGTAAAAGCCCTCGAACTCGGGGTCGATCACCGGATCGGGCCGATAGGCGGTGATCACCCTGCCCGCCCACTCGCCGCTCGCATTGGCGGCGCGGATCACGCCGTGATGTTCGAGCGTGTCGAGCGGGCTTTCGGTGGTCGCGATCACCTCGATCCGGTAGCGGTCGAACAGCGCGCGCGGGCGGAAGGCGTCGGTCGCGAGCGCCTCGGTGATGCGGTCATAATAGAGGTCCGACGTCGCGCCCTCGAACTGCACCTCGATGCCGAACGCCTCGGCGAACACCCAGTCCATCCACATCCGCGACGGCGTGCCGCGAAACAGGTGATAATGTTCGGCGAACAGTCGCCAGCTCTCGCGCGGATCGGCGTCGGGATTGCGAATACCCAGCGCGTCGAGCGACACGCCCTGCGAATAGAGCATCCGGAACACATAATGGTCGGGATGCAGCAGCAGTTCGGCGGCGTTGCCGAAGGGCGCGTCGCCCGCGAACCAGCGCGGGTCGGTGTGGCCGTGCGGACTGATGATCGGCAGCCCGGCGACTTCGGCATAGAGCCGCCGCGCGATATCGCGCTGCCCCGGATCCGACGGAAAGAGGCGATCGGGGTTCAGGGTCAGCGGACGGGTCATGCGGCAGCAGCTTTGCTTTCGACGGTGACGGGAGCAAGACGCGGGCTGAGCAGGTGGATCGCCAGTACCGCGAGGAAATAGACGGTAGTGCAGGCCGCGAAAATCACGGTGTAGTTGCCGTTCGTCGCGTCGAGCACGAGCCCCGTCGACTTGGCCATGATCATGCCGCCGACGCCGCCCGCGAAACCGCCAAGGCCGATCACCGAACCGACCGCGCGCTTGGGGAACATGTCGGGCGGGATCGACAGGATCGTCGACGAAAAGGCCTGATGCCCGGCGAGCGCGATGCCGATCAGCACCACCGCGAGCCACATATTGTCGAGCCCGGTGACGAACAGCAGCGGCAGCACGCAGCAGCCGGCACCGAGCATCGTGACCTTGCGCGCAAAATTGACGCTGCGCCCGCGCTGGATCAGCTTCGAGGACACCCAGCCGCCGAGGATGCTGCCGACGTCGGAGAGGAGGTACATGATGATCATCGGCAGCAGCACGACCTTCAGGTCGACATCATAGGTGGCGATGAAATAGCTGGGCAGCCAGAAGAGCATCAGGAACCACACCGGGTCGGTCAGGAATTTACCGATCGCATAGGCCCAGGCTTCGCGCTTGGTGACGATCGCGCTCCAGCCGAGACGCTCGATCTGTTCGGGCGGGTCATGTTCGATCCACGCGAGTTCGGCCTCGCTCACCTTCCCGCTCTCGCGCGGGTTGCTGTAGAGCCACAGCCAGAGCAGCAGCAGGACGATGCCGAAGGCGCCGGTGTAGATGAAGGTCTGACGCCAGTCGAAGCCCATCCAAACCATGAACAGCCAGATCGTCGGCGCCGTCAGGATCACCCCGATCGTCGTCGCGCTGTTGACCCAGCCGATGGCGTAAGAGCGTTCCTTTTGCGGGAACCATTCGCTCGACGCGCGGACGACCGACGGGAAATGCCCTGCCTCGCCGACCCCGAGAACGATGCGCGCCATCATGAAGGAGGCGACCGATGAGGCGAAACCATGCGCGACATGGCCGATCGTCCATATGCTGATCGCGATCGCATAGCCGACCTTGGGACCGAAGCGGTCGATCAGCCAGCCCATAACCAGGAAACCGAGCGCATAGGCGGCCTGGAAGGCGGTGACGATGTTGCCATAGTCGTTCTCGCTCCACCCGAATTCGCCGGTAAGGTCCGTCTTGAGCAGGCCAAGCATGGTGCGGTCGATATAGTTGACCGTCGTCGCGGCGAAGAGCACCGCGACGATCAGCCAGCGATACCGTCCCGCCCGGGGCACCGGCGACGCCGTACCTCCGTCCGCGATTGCCTGTGCCATGTGTCTCTCCCGATATCGGCTCTTGTTAGCCTGTGATTGTGCAGCTGACGCGAATTTTTCCGTCGAACAGCGCCTCGGCGCTCTGGCCGGGTCGAATTTCATGTACCCCCGTGATCGCACCCGCCGAGACCCAGGTCCCGGGCGTGATGGCGATGCCCCGCGCGCGCAGGGCGCGGGTCAGGAACAGCGCCGATCCGAACGGGCCGTCGAGCATCGTTTCCATCGTCGCGGCGCCGATCCGGTCGCCATCGATGCGGAATTCGACCGGCATCGCGATCAGGTCGGCGTCGCGCCAACCGGCGATCGACGGGCCGAGGACCAGTCCCTTGTTGTTGCCATAGTCCGACGCGGTGACCGCGGGGCCGTGCTGGTTGATCCCGGGAAAAGGCGAACTCGCAATCTCGATCCCGGTGCGCACCTCGGCGATCGCGTCGCGGATCGAGACGATATCATAGTCGCGCGTTCCGACATCGCCGAAACGCAGCAGCACCTCGGCCTCGGCGGCGGCGAAACCTTCGCCATAAACGGGCATGGCGGGTGCTACGCCGTCCGCTGCGTCGACGATCTCGTCGGTGAAGATCGGGCCGGCGATGCGGTTGCCGCCGTAACGCGCGACGAGGTCGTCGGCGATGCGCCCGACCTTCCAGCCGCCGATCGCGCGCCCGTCGAGCGCGATCGCGCTATCCTGAATCGCATAGGCCTCGTTCAGCCCCTGCGGCATGGCGCCGGGATAGTCGGTAAGCGGTGTCTTTTCGGCGCGTGCAGCCAGAAACGCCCGTGCTATGGCTTGTTGTTCGCTCGTTGCCAGCATCTTTGTCATTTCCCTCATCCGGGAATTCCTGTAAGAGACACCGGTGTCAAAAGCAAGCGAATAGCCATCACCGCAGTTGATTTTATGCGGGGCAGCGCTCACTAGGAAACAGGCGTGCCGGACCAACCGGGCATGCACAGGAAAAGTGAAACGTCCATGGCGCCACGCACGCGGGAAAAAAGCGGCAAGCAACCGACGATCAACGATGTCGCGGCGCTCGCCGGCGTCTCGAAAAAGACGGTCAGCCGGGTCATCAACCGGTCCGAATTCATTACCGACAAGACGCGGCAGGCGGTCGAGCAGGCGATCAAGATGCTCGGCTTCGTTCCCAACCCGCAGGCGCGCGCGCTCGCCTTTCGCCGCAACTTCCTGATCGCGCTGCTCCACGACAATCCGAACGCGCAGACCGTGCTCAATTTTCAGCAGGGCGTGCTCGACGCGATCAAGGACAGCGACCTCGCGCTGCTCGTCCGCCCGGTCGATCGCGGATCGGACCGGATGCTCGACGATGTGCGCGTGTTTCTCGAAAAGCAGCGCCCGATCGGCGCGATGCTGTTGCCGCCGATTTCGGAGAATGACGAACTCGCCGCGCTCTGCGAGGATTTGGGCGTGCGCTATGTCCGCGTCGGCTCGGCGCAACTCGACGACGCGAAACATTGCGTTTCCTCGAACGACCGCGAAGTCGTCGCCGAGGCGGTCGGCAAGCTCGTCGAACTCGGCCATCGCCGCATCGGCTTCGTGCGCGGCCCGGTCGGCTTCCGCTCGGCCGCCGAGCGCGAAAGTGGATTCCACGAGGCGCTGTCGAACGCCGGGCTGACGCTCCCCGCCGAATATTCGGCGCCGGGCAATTACCGCTACGCTGCGGGGATCGAGGCGGGCGAAGCGCTGCTGTCGCTCGCCGCGCCGCCGACTGCGATCTTCTGCTCCAACGACGAAATGGCCGCGGGCGTGATGAGCGTCGCGCATGGCAAGGGCATCGCGGTGCCGGCCGACCTGTCGATCATCGGCTTCGACGACAGCCCGACCGCGACGCATATCTGGCCCGCGCTCAGCACCGTGCGCTGGCCGATCCGCGAAATGGGGGTACGCGCCGCGCGCATCCTGGTGCCCGACTTCCTCGATATCACCTCAAGACCCACCGAAGAGCCGAATGTCATGGCCTCGACCTTCGTCGAGCGGCAGTCGGTCGCCGGGCCGAAGCGCTGACACCATGGTCGTCCCTCTCCATGCCGCAGCGTTGACACCGGTAACCGCGCTGCGTGTCCATCTCGCCGACAGCGTTGCGACCTGCCTGTCCGACGCCGCGGCGGGTGAACGGGTGCAGATCGAGGGGCAAGCGATCGCGCTGATCGGCGCAATCCCGCGCGGCCATAAATTCGCCCTCGCCCCGATCGCGCGCGGCGCGGCGGTGATCAAATACGGCTTTCCGATCGGCGTCGCGACGACCGACATCGCCGCGGGCGCGCATGTCCACAGCCACAATCTCGCGACCGCGCTGAGCGGCGACGATTCCTATAACTACGACGCCCCTGCGACGACCGCCTCGCCTACCCCGGAGCCAGGCGAACGCCGCTTCGCCGGATATCGCCGCGCCGACGGCCGCGTCGGCACGCGCAACGAAATCTGGATTCTGCCGACAGTCGGCTGCGTCGGCAATCTCGCTGCACGCGCCGCGCGGATCGCGGACGAGCGCCACGCCGGGCGCATCGACGGCGTCCACGCCTTCAAACATCCCTTCGGCTGCTCGCAGCTCGGCGACGACCTTAGCCATACCCGCGCACTTCTCGCCGCGCTGGCGCAGCATCCCAATGCCGGCGGGGTGCTGATCGTCGGGCTCGGCTGCGAGAGCAACCAACTCGATGCGCTGCTCGAAACCATCCCCGCCGAACGCCGCGCGTCGATCCGCACGCTGTCGGCGCAGGCGGTCGAGGACGATCTCGAAGCTGCACTCACCCTTATCGACGAGCTGGTCGAGCTCGCCGCCACCACGATACGCAGCGACGTCCCCCTCTCCGCGCTCACCCTCGGGGTCAAATGCGGCGGGTCGGACGGGCTGTCGGGGCTTACAGCCAACCCGCTCGTCGGGCGTATGGCCGACGCCGTCGCACACGCGGGCGGCAAGGTGATCCTCACCGAAATCCCCGAGATTTTTGGCGCCGAACAGATGCTGATGGACCGCGCGGTGTCGCGCGACGTCTTCGACCGGACCGCCGATCTCGTGCGCGACTTCAAGCAATATTTCATCCGCCACGGCGAGCCGGTAAGCGAGAATCCCTCGCCCGGCAATATCGCCGGCGGGATCACCACGCTCGAGGAAAAATCGCTCGGGGCGGTGCAAAAGGGCGGCCAGGTGCCGCTCGTCGACGTCCGGCCCTACGGCGGCGAGGCGACGCTCCCCGGCCTCACCCTGCTCGAGGCGCCGGGCAACGACGCCGTATCGTCGACCGCGCTGACCGCCGCCGGCGCGACGATGATCCTCTTCACCACCGGCCGCGGCACCCCGCTCGGCTTCCCCGCCCCGACGCTCAAGATCGCGTCGAACAGCGTGCTGGCGCAGCGCAAGGCGGGTTGGATCGATTATGACGCCGGGCAGGTGCTCACCGACGGGTTCGACACGGCATCGGACGCATTGCTCGACCTGATCGTCGCCACCGCCTCCGGCGCTGCGACGCGCGCCGAGGCCAATGAGGAACGCGACATCGCGATCTGGAAGTCGGGCGTGACGCTCTAATCAAGCGCCTCGAAGCGAAAGTTGCGAAACTTCGCCGCTCCCTTCCCCGCCGAATAGAGCCCGGGGCGCAGCATCAGGAAACCGCCGCGCACATTATGGTGGTATCCCGACACTTCCATACCGCGGTCGAACCTGACCCAGGTCTTCCCGCCATCGCCACTGGTGTCATAGGTGACGATATGGCGGTCGTTGGTCACGCGCATCCGCATGCTGCGGCCATGCGGATTGACCGGCCGGCCGCGCTCGATGCCATATTGGTGGGTGACGAACTTCTCGCCACCGAAGCCGAGTCCGCAATAGAGCTTTTCGTCGTAAAAGAGGATCAGCCCGGCCACCCCGCCCGGCGCGATCTCGATATCGCATTCGAAGCGATAGGCCTGGTCGCCCGCGATCAGCAGCAGCGGCGAGGAATCCGACGGCGCCTTGCCGCGCGCCGCCAGCACTAGCGCGCCGTCCGCGACGCGCGCGCGGTCGCGCTCGCCGGGACCGGGCTTGAAGTAATTCCATTTTGCGCCGAGCGCCAGCGTCTTGAAATCGTCCGACAGCGCCATGCCGTGCGGCCCCGCGACCGTTCCGCCCTTCGGCTTGGCGATCGGCAACGACAGGTCGCCGCCGGTCATGCGGAACCAGCCGTCGTCGGTCCATTCGACCGGATCGAGCAACGCCTGCCGCCCGAGCGTCCAATAGCCATTCTCGAAACCGTGATAGACGCTCCACCAGTCGCCAGCCGGCCCCTCGACCAAGGTCGCATGGCCGCGCGACCACCATTTCTCACCCGCGCTCTTGGTGTGCACGAGCGGGTTCGCCGGGCAATTTTCCCACGGTCCGTGGATCGACTTCGACCGCGCCGCGATCACCATATGCCCCGTCGGCGGTCCGGCGGTGCCGCCGACCGCGGTGACCATGTAATAATAGTCGCCATGGCGTGTGATCTTCGGCCCCTCGGGTGCGAAGCCCTCGACCACCCAGTCCGACGGATAGCGCCAGGGGTCATAGACATGTTCGGGCTCGCCGACGCGCGACAGGCCGTCGTCGGACAGCCGCACCCGGTCGCCGCCCGACAGGAACAGCCAGCGCGACCCGTCCTCGCCTACCGCATGGCCGGGGTCGATATGGTTGGGCAGGCCGAGGTCGACGGGGTCGCTCCACGGCCCCTCGATCCGGTCGGCCCAGATAACCCAACTCGTGTTCGGGCCTTTGGTCGGGATGTAGAGATAATAGCGGCCCTTGTGCTTCACGAGTTCGGGCGCCCACACCGACCCGATGTTCCGGTGCAGCGCCGGCCCGATCGGCCGCCAGTTCACGAGGTCGCGCGAATGCCAGATGACCAGCCCCGGATAGGAGTCAAAGGTCGAAAAGGTCATATAATAATCGGCGCCATCCTTCAGGATCGAGGGATCGGGATGGTCGCCCGCCATGATCGGGTTGAGGAAGCGCCCGTCGCCAAGGTCGGCCTTGCGCTGGCCGTCGAAGCCCTTCGCCCATGCCGGGGCGACGCCGTCCGCACGCGGGGACGATTGCGCGAGCACAGCAGTTGCACCCAGTCCCGATAGGCTCGCGCCGAACAACCCCGTCCCGGCCAGCTTCAACATCTCGCGGCGATCGGTCACGTCTTTTCCCTTCCGAAAAACAAAGGCCCGGCCCCCGCAAGCGAAGACCGGGCCTTTCCGGGACTATGTTCTCACATCAGATTTTGACGCGCGCACCAAAGAGGAAGGTGCGGCCGAAGTGGTTGTTTTCGTAATTGCGGCGCGTCGCGGCGTCGGTGAACCGATAACGATATTCGTCGGTCAGATTGATGCCCTCGACCGAAATGTCGATGTTCTCGGTGATCGAGTAGCGCAGCGACGCATCGACATTGATGGTCGAACCATAGCCTTCGAAGATGTTGCCCGTCGCGCTGCTCGCGTCGTTATACGCACTGCGATAGCTCATCGAAACACGTGCGCTGAACTTGCTGTCCTCGTAGTAGAGCGTACCGTTCAAGGCCTTCTTCGACAGGTTGTAGAGCGCGCTGTTCCGCACCAGCCCGGGGTTGGGTCCACCCGGCACCACGGCCGGTCCCGCGACGTTATAGTCGGCGCTGGAGTCGACGTAGGTGAAGTTCGCGATGCCACCGAAGTTCGACAGGAAGCCCGGCAGGAACTTGAACGGCGCCTGGATCGATACCTCGACGCCCTTGAGCTTCGCGCCTTGGCCGTTGCCGATCGAGGTGATCGTCCACAGCTGGCCTTCGGGGTTGATCGACGCCGGGCTGCTCGGCGGGATTACCGATAGCGGCAGGCCGGTCGACGCAAAGGTGCCGCTCGACGTCGTAGCGACCGGGAAGCTCGCGATATCCTTCTTGAACAGCGCGACCGAGAAGATCGACTGCGGCGCGAAATACCATTCGAACGCGAGGTCGTAGGCCGTCGCACGGAACGGATCGAGGAACGGGTTGCCATAGTTGATGCGATAGTTGAACCCGTCGACCGAACCGCCCGGGGTCAAATTGCCGAGCGTCGGGCGCGTCATCACATCGGCGACCGCAGCGCGGATGATGATATCGTCGTGCGGGAAGAGCGCGAGGTTCGCCGAAGGCAGCCAGTCTTCATAGCTGCGCTTCAGCGTGACAAGCGCACCGCTGGTCAGACCGCTCGACGTCTGTTCGGTGTGGACATAGCGTACGCCGGCGTTCAGCGCATAACGCAGCCCACCGATCTCGCCCTTGGTGTCGAACTGCAGGTAACCGCCGGTCACCTCTTCGCGCACCGCGCGGTTGTTGCCCGCGTCGAGCACCGGGGTGCGGCCATAGAGATTGGTGAAGGCGGTCGTCGCGTCGAGGTTGGCGACGAGCCATTCGGTCGTCGTTCCCGCCGGCTGGCCGGCCTTGCTGAGCGTGAACATCTCCGACAGTGCCGGAGTCACCGCAAAGCCATAGACCGCAGCCGGACCGAAAGCCGAGCTCGGCGAGCAGGTCAGCGTGCCGAGCACACGGTCGACGCCGCCATTGCCGCACACCACCGTGTCGCGCGTGAAAGCGATGCTGGAGAAGTCAAAACGACGATAGACGCCGCCTGCCTTGACCGTGAAGCCGTCGGTCACATCCCATTCGGTGCGCAGCTGCGCGGTGCGGAACTTGTTCACCACTTCCGACGGACGGTCGCGGATTTCGGCGATCTGGAAGTTCGACGGCGTGGTCACGCTGGTCCCGAAGGTCAGCAGCGGCTTCGCCATATCGCTATAATCATAGCGATAATCCTGCGCGTCGCGGTCGTCGAAGACGACCGTCGTTTCGAGCGGGATCGACGCCGTCGATTTCGACAGGCCGCCGAGCAGGGTGAAGCGGAAGCTGTCGCTGACATCCTGGTCCCAGGTCGCGCCGACCTGGTAGAATTCGGTCTTCGCCTTGCGCAGATAATGTTCGGTGCGCACCCAGGCGTCGTCGAGCGTCGCCGAGATCAGATTGTTGTCGCCGTCGATTTCATAATCGCTGACGTTGATCGAGCGTTCGTTGCTGCGCAGCAGCACTTCGCCCCAACGCTCGCGACGCTGGTGCTTGAAGCTCGAATAAAGACCGTCGAGCGAGATCTTGGTCGCGTCGCTCGGGGCGAACTGGATCGACCCGGTGATGCCGAGGCGCTTTTTGTCGTGGCTGATTTCGCCGTAGCGCGGGATGCGCGGGTGAAAGGCGAGCGACACCGCGTCGCAGGCGGCACTCGGGATATAGGTGCCGCCCGAATTGGCGGTGGTCCAGCACGGCGTGCCATCGACCGAGTCGAAGCGCGCCTGCGCCCAGCGAACGCTGTTGTTACCCATTTCGAGCGTCTTCTGCTCCGAATAGGCGGCCGACACGGCAAAGCCGAGCGTACCCGCGTCGTTGACCCAGCTGAGCAGGCCAGCGACGCGCGGACCGGTCTTGTCCGACAGGTCGTTATAGCTCGCTTGCGCCGAGAGCGCGGCGGTGAAGCCGCCCTTGCCCGCGAGCGGGTTGCCGGTGTTGAGGTCGACCACCGCGCCGAGCGAGCCTTCGTCGAGTTCGGCCGATGCGGTCTTGTGCACCACGATCGAGCTGAACAGTTCGGATGCAAAGACGTTGAAGTCGAAGGCACGGTCGCGGTTGGCCGACGCGCCGTCGGTCGAGGTCGCAACGGTTTCCATGCCGTTGACGCGGACGCGGGTGAATTGCGAGCCGAGCCCGCGAACCGTGATGCCGCGGCCCTCGCCGCCGTCGCGCTGGATCGTGATGCCCGGAATGCGCTGCAGCGATTCGGCCAGGTTCTGGTCGGGGAATTTGGCAATATCCTCGGCGACGATCGCATCGACCGCGGCGACCGAGTCGCGCTTGACGTCGAGCGCCTTGTCGAGCGAGGCCCGGAAACCCGTGACGACGATTTCGTCCTCGGTCGATACTTGGTCCGCCGGCGCGGCTGCGTCGGTCGCGGTATCCTGCGCATAAGCCGGCGACACCGCCAGTACGGCGAGCGATACGCCGCACGCCAGCCTGCTCAAATTGCGGACGCCCTGCATTGCGTGAATAGCCATCATGTTCCTCCCTTTTACCAGTCCATCCGCCACCTCGGGCCAAATGACACCGGTTACTTTGCGTGACAAAGTTGATCGCCCCGATCCTTTGTCCAGAAATTAAAGAGAGTGAAGCAACGCCGTCGCGATTTCGCGACGGGCCATTCATTGCCCTCTCCCCGACAATATTTTCTCGTTGACCGGTTGGGGTAACCGGTGTCAGGAAGATTGAAGGAATGTGACACCTGTGTCAATACCCAATGAAAAGGAGAGGCAGGATGCTGAAAAAGCTGTGGCTTGCAGCGCTTTTGCTGACGCCCGCGATCGTCGCCACCCCCGTACTCGCCGCCGATTCGGCGCCGCTCGCCTTCCCCGGCGCGGTGGGGCCGGCCGCGCAGACCGTGGGCGGCCGCGGCGGCAAGATCGTGCGCGTGACCACCCTCGCCCCCGACGGCCCGGGATCGCTCAAGGAAGCGATCGAGACGCCCGGACCGCGCATCATCGTGTTCGAGGTCGGCGGCGTGATCGACATGGGCCGCACGACGATCGACATCGTCCACCCCTTCCTGACCATCGCCGGACAAACCGCACCGGGCCCCGGCATCACGCTGATTCGCACCGGCTTCGACGTGAAGACGCATGACGTGATCCTTCGCCACTTGCGCGTCTACACCGGGGTCGACGGCCAGCCGAAGCGCAGCGGATGGGAGGCCGACGCCTTTTCGACCGTCGGCGCCGCCAATGTGATCATCGACCATTGCACCTTCCTGTGGGCGATCGACGAGAATATGTCGGCGTCGGGGCCGCGCTTCACTGGGAGCAGCGTCGCGGAGTGGCGCCGGGGCACCAGCCACAACATCACCTTCTCGAACAATCTTGCTGCGGAGGGCCTCGCCGACGCGAGCCATCCCAAGGGCGAGCATAGCAAGGGATCGCTGATCCACGACAATGCGACGGGCATCGTCTTCTACCGCAACGTCTGGGCGCATAATGTCGAGCGCAACCCGCTGATCAAGGGCGGTGCGCAGGCGCTGATGATCAACAATCTGATCTACAACCCACAGCATCGCGCGGTGCATTACAACCTGATGAACCTCGAATGGGTCGGCCACGACTATGTCACCGGCCAGATCACAGCGGTCGGCAATGTGATGCGCGGCGGCAACGACACCGATCCCGGCCTGCCCTTCCTGATGCTCGGCGGCGACGGCGACCTCGAATATTATGGCAAGGACAATCTGGCGGTCGATCGCCATGGCGTCGCGCTGCCCGAAGTCGGTCGTTATGGCGAAACGCGCGCGCAGCTGATCCGCGCCAAGGCGCCACTGGCGCCGATCGCCGGGTTCAGGATCCTGCCGGTGCGCGACGTCGAAACCTCGGTGCTCGCGACCGCGGGCGCGCGGCCCTGGGCGCGCGATGCCGAGGAAATCCGCGTCCTCTTCTTCGTCGCCGAAGGGCGCGGCGAGGTGATCGACGACGAAAAGGAAGTGAGCGGCTATCCCAAGGTGAAGCCCGCGATAAAGGCGCCCTTTGTCGAGGGCGACTGGGACCTGGCGACGATGGAGCCCAAGTCGGGTCTCTACCCCGGCCAGACCGCGCCGATGCCGCAGGAAATATTGTCGCCGCGCGATCGTGCGTCGAGGGCGGCCCAATGAGCATGTTTCTCGCCGCGCTGCTCGCCGCAGCCGCCCCCGCGATGGTCGTGATCGACGAGGCCGACACCGTGCGCGAGGAAGCCCCGCCGCACGGCGCGATCGGCATGTCGACCGCCTGGCGGATCAGCGACCAGGCCCCCGCGCCGCGCAGCTTCGAATTTCGCAAGCGCGCGCTGCACGTCGGCGCCGCGATCGGCGTGCATCCGATCGACCATGACGAGATTTATTATGTCCTGTCGGGTACCGGCGTCGTCCATTCGGACGGCGAGGAAAAGGAACTCAAGGCCGGCACCGCGGCCTGGCTCTACAAGGGTGCCAGGGTCGGCATCCGCCAGACCGGCGACGAACCGCTGGTGCTGATCATCGCCTATCCCAACAAGGCGGCCGAATAGGATGCGCTTCGGGCGTCGCCTCCTGCTCGCCGCCGGACTGACCCTGCCGCTGGTCGCGGCGGGCAGTGCGCGCGCCAGGACCGGCTGGACGCGCCCCGCCGGACTCGCCCCCGACGCCAGCATCGCGCTGTGGCCCGAAGGTCATCTGGCGGTGCCGCCGGGCCTCGTCGAAAGCATGGTCCAGCGCAGCGACGACCCGAACGCCAGCGACCGCATGCTGCAGGGCATCACGCGCCCGCGTCTCGACATCTTCCGACCCGAAAAACCGAATGGCGCTGCGGTGATCCTCGCCCCCGGCGGCGGCTATCGCTACGTCGTCGTCGACAAGGAAGGCTATGAGCTCGCGCGCTGGCTGCGCGATCGCGGCGTCACCGTCTATGTCCTCTTCTACCGCCTGCCCGGCGACGGCTGGGCCGGCCGATCGAACGTCCCGCTTGCCGATGTCCAGCGGGCGGTGCGGCTGGTGCGCAGCCGCGCAAAGACCGACGGCATCGATCCGGCGCGCGTCGCCTTCGGCGGCTTTTCGGCGGGCGGCCATGTCGCGACGAGCCTGCTGACGCGCTTCGATGCACCGGTCTACGCACCGGTCGATGCCGCCGATACGCTGTCGGCGCGCCCCGATACGCTCGCGGCCTTCTATCCGGTGGTGTCGATGGATCCGGCAATCGCGCATGCGGTCAGCCGCGAGAAACTGCTCGGCCCCGCCCCCGATGCCGCGCAGCAGACGCTCTATTCGCCCGAGCAGCAGCTCCGCCCCGACATGCCGCCGCTCTTCCTGCTCCATGCCGAGGACGACGAGGTCGTGAAGGTCGAGAACAGCCTGCGTCTCCACAGTGCCGCGCGGACGCTCGGCATCGCTTGCGAAGCGCATTATTTCGCCGAGGGCGGCCATGGCTTCGGGCTGATGAAGACCGCGGGGCTTCCCGTCGCGACCTGGCCCGAGCTTTACTGGAACTGGCTCGCGGTGCGAAAGATCGTCTAGCTGCCCGGCTGGATATAGGGCACGCGCGCGAACAGCTCGCGCTCCCACGCGCGCGGATTGTCTTGTACGCGCACATAGGCGTCGAAGATCATCGTCCGCCGCTTCTTGAGGTCATAGGCCGCCCAGCCCGGATTGCCCGTTTTCGCGAAGCGCGTGAAGGCCGCCATCATCGCCGCACTCACCTGGTTCTTGCAGGTCGACTGGTCGGGTCCGGTGCCGAAGACGAGCGCGATATCGTCGGCGTGCTTCGCGTCCATATAGTCGAGCTGATAAACGAAGGCCGGCGCCCCGGCGCGCGCGCGCGCCTCGGCCTCCTCGACCTGTCCGCGCCAGCTGCGTGCTGCGGTGACGATGCGGTGGAACAGCTCGAGCGGCTGCGCCCCCGGATAGCGCGTGCGAAACTGCGCGACGACCCATACCGGATCGATATCGACGCGCATCTCGGGCCCGATCCGCGCGGCGAGATTATCATAGCTGAGGCCCGACAGCTGCTTGCCGTCGGCGGCGAAAAAGGCGCGCGTTTCCATCACCGTATTGCCGAGCATCATCGGGATGCCGAGCGACTGCGGCGCGGGATCGGGCCAGAAGGGATGGCGCGTCAGATGCTTCATGTCGAGCACCGGCCCCATATAGACCCCGCCGCCGATGATCGGGTCGGTCGCCGACAGCGCCGCCACGAGCCGTTCGACCGGCGCGGTTGCGGGATCGACACCCGCCCCCAATGTGTCGAGAAACGCCGCTGCGCGCCTGCTCGCGTTGAGCGGGCCCGAGGCGGTGACCTGCTGCCCGCTCATCGTGATCGCCTTGTGGAACAGCCCCGCCGCTTCGGGCATCGCCATCAGCGTCGCGATCTTGGCGCCGCCGCCCGACTGGCCGAAGACGGTGACATTGGCTGGATTGCCGCCGAATGCCGCGATATTGCGCTTCACCCATTGGAGCGCGACGATCAGGTCGAGCTGCCCCGCATTGCCGCTGTCGGGAAAGCGATCGGGCAGATAGAGATAGCCGAAAGCATTCAGCCGGTGGTTGACCGTCACGACGACGACATCGCCCTGCGCGGCCAGCCTCGCACCCTCGTTGAGCGGATCGGTGACGCTTCCCGAAGAATAGGCGCCGCCATGGAAATAGACCATCACCGCGCGCGGCTTCTTCGCAGGTGTGGCTGGCGTCCAGACGTTGAGGAACAGGCAATCTTCGGACTGCGGCTGGTAGCGGTCGCCCGCCTGCGGACAGGCGGGGCCGAAATCCCCTTGCTCCGTAAAGGGCTGTTCGGCCGCCAGCACCGGCACCGGGGCGCGAAAGCGTTCGGCGCGTGCATAGCGAATGCCGATGTAAGCGGCGGCCCATAGCGGCTCATTGTCCTTGCGCGGCTTGCTGCGATAGGTGCCGTCGGCTGCGGCGATCGTCGCATTGACGGCCTGCGCCCATGACGGCGCGGCGTATGACAGAAAAACCAACCCTGCCGCCCCGCCGAGCAGCTTGCGACGACCAATCGGCTCAGCGCCGGACATCGAGCCCTCCCCCGTGAAATGCGTCGATATCCGCTTGGCTAAAGCGGCTCGCATCTCCGGGCAAGCTATGTTTGAGACAGGTGAGCGCGAGGCCGCTCTCGGCCATCGCACGGGCGTCGCCCCCGTCCAGCCAGGCATGCAGCACCCCGGCGGCAAAGGCGTCGCCCGCGCCGATGCGGTCGACGATGCCGGTGACGTCGATCTCGTCGGTCTGGTGTGCGCTGTCCCGCAGGTCGACCCGCGCCGCAATGCGGTGGTGGTCGGCCGACATCGTGTGCCGCGCGGTCGAGGCGATCAGCTTGAGGCCGGGAAAAGCGGCAAAGCCCGCATCGGCCGCCTCGCGCCGCCGATCCTCGCCATCGCCCGAAAATTCGCGGCCGAGCACCAGCGACAAGTCGCGGTGGTTGCCGAAGAGGATATCGGCAAGTCCGATGAGTTCGGACAGGATCGCGCGCGGGTTGCTGTCCCAAGCCTCCCACAGCATCGCGCGATAATTGCCATCGAAGCTGACCGGCACGCCAAGCCTTTTCGCCGCGCGCGCCGCTGCGAGCGCCGCCTCGGCCGAGCGCGGCCCGAGCGCGGGTGTGATACCCGACAGGTGGAGCAGTTTCGCGCCGCGCAGCAACGCATCGAAATCATAATCCTCGGGCCCGGTCGCGGCGAAGCTCGACCCCGCACGGTCATATACGATCTCGGACGCGCGCAGCCCCGCACCGACGCTGAGGAAATAGAGCCCCATCCGCCCCGGCGATGGCGTGACGGCGGTGCAATCGACGCCCGCGCCGCGCACCGCCGCCACCGCTCCGCGACCCAGAGCGTTGGGAGGAATTGTGCCGACCATCGCGCAGTCATGGCCGAGATGCGCGAGCCCGATCGCGACATTCGCCTCGGCGCCGCCGACGTGGAGCGACAGCGCAGGCGATTGCATCAGCAATTCGTTGCCCGGCGCGGTCAGGCGGATCAGCAATTCGCCGAAAAAGACGAGTTTACCCTCTGCCATCCCCACTCCATTCGCCGCCTGACGCGGTCCTTTTTCAACGCTAGCGCGCGAGCCAGCCGCCGTCGACCGCGAGGATATGGCCCTGGACATAGTCCGACGCGCTCGACGCAAGGAACACGGCCGCCCCGCCGATATCCTTGGGATCGCCCCAGCGCCCCGCAGGGATGCGCTCCATGATCTGGCGGTTGCGCGTCTCGTCGCCCTGCAGCGCGGCAGTGTTGTTCGTTGCAATATAGCCCGGCGCGATCGCGTTGACCTGAACGCCCTTCGCCGCCCATTCGTTGGCAAGCAGCTTGGTCAGCCCGCCGACGCCCGATTTCGACGCGGTATAGCTCGGCACGCGGATGCCGCCCTGAAAGGTCAGCATTGATGCGATGTTGACGATCTTGCCGCTGCCGCGTGCAATCATGTGACGACCGACGCTCTGGCACAGGAAGAAGAGCGTCTTGAGATTGGTGTCCATCACCGCATCCCAATCTTCCTCGGTGAAATCGACCGCATCGGCGCGGCGGATGATGCCGGCGTTGTTCACCAGCACATCGATCCGCCCGAATTCGCCGAGCACCGCATCGACGAGCGGCTGCACGGCGGCGACGCTCGACAGGTCGGCGCTGAAATTCTCCGCCTTGCGGCCAAGCGCCTGCACCTTGGCCACGGTGTCGGTCGCGGCCGAACGCCCCGCGGCGGCGATGTCGGCGCCCGCCTCGGCGAGCGCGAGCGCTATGCCCTGCCCGATGCCGGTATTGGCGCCGGTGACCAGCGCCACCTTGCCCGAAAGATCAAACAGACTGCTCATGTCAGGCGAGCGCCGGCTCCGCCGAAACGCTCTTCAGATAGGCGCTGATCGCCTCATCCTGCGAATTGGCATAGAAATATTCGGCAAACTTCTCGCCCGCGATCGCGGCGCGCAGCAGGTCCTGATCGACCGTCTTGAGCACGGTCAGCATGTCGTGGCACGATGCCGCCTTCAAATCCTTCAGGATACCGCGATTTTTGCGCATGATCTCGGCTCGCTCCTTGGGATAGCCGAGGCCGCGCTCGCCTTCGAACAGCTTGCGATAGACGTCGCGCAGATTGAGTTCGGCCGCCCAGCCGAACCCCTTCGCATAAGGCATCGAAATCGCGTTGCCGTCGTTGATCTGGCCGAAGAGGAAGGCATCGGTCGGATCGATCAAAAGGCCGCAGAACACGCCGGGCATCGCATTGCAGGCGAGCATCGACCCCATGCCGGTGCCGCAGCCGGTGACGACGAAATCGGCCGCCTTCGAATTGAGCAGGATACCAGCGAGCAGGCCGTTCATGATATAGGTCAGCGACGCCTCATCCTCCGCCGTATACATGCCATAGTTGAAGACCTCATGCCCCAGCGGCTCGGCAACCTCGGTCAGCGCTTCGTGGATGACGGCGTTCTTGGCGGCCTGGCTGTTCTCGGTGATCAGCGCAATCTTCATGGTCCGTTCCTTTGCTCCTCGGCACCGGGCGTGCCGGACGCCTTCTGCGAAAATCATCGTCTGGTCGACGTCCTTGCCCGACAAATTAGAGAGCAAGGTAACCGGTGTCAAGGTCAGTTGGGTCGGGCGTTTTGACATTTCTCGCCGGCGCGGAAAACGGCGTCAGCGCAGCGCCAGCATCGGTTCACGCCACCGGCGGCGCTTGCGCGGCGGCCGCAACCCCCTATGGCAAAGCGATGACGCCGCTCCAGACCGTTTCCCGGACGATGCGCCGGCTCGACTTCGCGGGTACCGACGATGCCGCAACCCCGCGCGCGCTGCCGATCGAGGCGCCGATCTCGGTCGAGGTTTGCGGCATCGGCTATGCGGTGATGATGGCGACGCCGTCGGACCTCGAGGATTATGCGGTCGGCTTCGCGCTCGGCGAAGGGCTCGCCGAAAGCGCCGGGCAAATCTGCGGCATCGATGTCCACCCGCTCGAAGGCGGCATCGCGCTGCGTATCTGGCTGCCCCCCGAACGCACCGAAATCGCGCTCGAACGTGCGCGCAAGCGCGTGAGCGAAAGCAGCTGCGGCCTGTGCGAGATCGAGAATATCGAACAGGTCCTGCGCCCCCTGCCCCCACTCACTGCGCGGATCGCGACCGACCGCAGCGCGATCGCGGCGGCGCTCGCCGCGCTGCCCGACCAGCAGCCGCTCGGCGCCGCGACGGGCGCCGCGCATGCCGCCGCCTTTTGCGCGCCCGATGGCGGCCTCCTTTGCGTGCGCGAAGATGTCGGACGGCACAATGCGCTCGACAAATTGATCGGCGCGCTCGCCCGCGTCGGCATCGATCCGGGTAGCGGCTTCATCCTGCTGTCGGCGCGCTGCAGTTACGAGCTGGTCGAAAAGACGGTGCGCGCGGGCTGTCCGATGCTTGTCACCATCTCGGCCGCGACGAGCCTTGCCGCCGAGCGCGCCGCTGCCGCACGACTGACCCTCGTGACGCTCGCGCGCGCCGACTCGGCGCTTATCGTCGCCGATGCGCGCGGGCTGATCGCATGAATACGCTCGGCGCCGTGCTCGCGGGTGGGCGCTCGTCGCGCTTCGGGTCGGACAAGGCGGAAGCGCTGCTGGAAGGACAGAGCCTGCTCGACCATGCGCTGGCGGCGCTGCGTCCGCATGTCGATACCGTCGTTGTCGTCGGCCGCGCGGTCGAAGGGCAATCGATGATCGCCGACTGGCCGGCGCCCGACTTGGGGCCGATGGGCGGCATCGCGGGGGCGCTGCGCCATGCGGAACAAGAGGGTTTCGACCAGCTGCTCTGCATTTCGGTCGATTGCGTCCGTCTGCCCGCCGACCTGCGCCCGCTGCTCGAACCCGCGCCCGCCTATCTCGCGAGCCAGCCGGTGATCGGGCTGTGGCCGGTGTCGGCGCGCGGCGCATTCGAAACGCAACTGACCGGGAGCGACGACCGCTCGGTCCGCCGCTTTGGCAACAGCATCGGCGCGCGCGCGGTGACGAGCGATTTTGTCCCGCCGAACATCAACAGCATCGCCGACCTGGACCGCCTGACCGGCCTATAGTCCGCCGAGCGCGTTCACGGTGAACGCCAATATCCCCATGTTGAACAGGAAGGCCGCCATGCAATGGCCGAGCGCGACGCGGCGCATATGCGCGCCGGTGACGCTGACGTCGGAGGTCTGGAAGGTCATGCCGAGCGTGAAGGCGAAATAGAGGAAGTCCCAATAATCGGGTTCCCTGGTGCCCGGCACTTCGAGCCCGCCGAGGTCGTGGCCCTTCGCCTGCAGATAGAAGAGATGCGCATAGTGCAAAGTGAACACCATGTTCGCGAACAGCCAGGCGAGCGCCAGCGTCGCGACGATCAGCACGACGTCGCGACGCCCAAGGCTGCCCGGATCGGCGATCAGCGCCCCGACGGTGAACAGGATCACGAGCGACAGCAACGCCGAAATCGCGAGCAGGCCGACGCGGTTGGCGTCATTGTCCTGCGAGCGCTGGCGCATCGCATCGGCGTCCGCCGACAGGAGCGGCACGATCGAGACGAGGAAAATAAGGGCGGCGGCGTCGAAGCCGAGCAGCGAAGCGGTGCGCGGGTCGCAACCCATGGCAGAGGCCGCACCCGTCGCTGCTATCAGCACGGCGGCAAAGATCAGGAAACGGACCGGCGCGATATGGCGCCCGGGCACGAAGCCCCGCTTCGCGGTCATACGGCAGGGTCTTCCATCGCGACGATCCGCACCGGGATCGACTTCGCCGCCGGACAGCCACTGACCTTGTCATAATGGCCGAGCGCCAGCAGCGGGTTGAGTTCGGGATAATAGCCCGCGACCGCGCCGCGCGACATCGGATAGTCGAGCAGGGTCAGCCCCTCGACGCGGCGCGTGATCCCGTCATCGCTATAAGTTTCGAGCGCGACCTTCGCTCCCGCCGCGAAACCCCGCGCTTCGCGATCATCGGCATTGACGAAGAGCACCATCCGGTCGCCATACACGCCGCGATAGCGGTCGTTATAGCTGTAGACCGTCGTGTTGAACTGGTCGTGCGAGCGCACCGTCGCGAGCCGCAGCATCGCGGGGTCGGCGACCGGCGCATTGGCATGCAGCCCCGGCAGGATCAGGAAATTGGCCTTGCCGTTCGGGGTGTTCCACACGCGGCGGCGCGGCGCGATGTCGAGGTGGAACCCCATCGGCGCCTTGATCCGCTCCGAAAACCCGTCGTAGAGCGCGGGATAGACGGCGGCGATCCCGTCGCGGATCGCGTCATAATCGTCGACATAGCGCGCCCAGTCGACCTTGCTTTCGGGCAGCGTCGCCATCGCGATGCGGCACACGATCTCGGTCTCGGTGAGCAGATGCTCGCTCGCGGGGTCGAGCACGCCGCGCGATGCGGTGACGTTCGACATCGAATCCTCGATCGTGACGAACTGTTCGCCCTTCGCGGTCGCGATCCGCTCCGATCGCGCGATCACCGGCAGGATCAGCGCATCCTCGCCATGCACCAGATGCCCGCGGTTGAGCTTGGTCGCGATGCCGACGGTCAGCTTCAGCTTGCGCATTGCGGCATAGGCGCGATCGGTATCGGGCACCGCGCGCACGAAATTGCCGCCGAGCCCGATGAAGACCTTCGCGGTCCCCGCCAACATCGCCTCGACCGATTCGACCGTATGATGGCCATGCGCGCGCGGCGGTTCGAAGCCGAACACATCGCGCACCCGGTCGAGATAGGCCTGGCTCGGTTTCTCGTCGATGCCGACGGTGCGATCGCCCTGCACGTTCGAATGGCCACGGATCGGCGAGATACCGGCACCCGGCCTGCCATAATTTCCCTTGAGCAGCAGCAGGTTCGCGATCTGCTGGACGAGCCGCGATCCCTCCTGATGCTGGGTGATGCCCATGCCGTAACAGATGATCGTCGCGTTCGAGCGGACATAGATGTCGGCGCAGCGGCGGATCTGTTCCTCGGCGATGCCCGACACCGCGACGATCTCGGCCCAGTCCTGCCCGGCAATATCGTCGCGGAGCGCCGCATAGCCCGCCGTATGCTCGGCGATGAACGCCTGATCGAGCACCGCTTCGCCCGCGTCCTCGCGCTCGAACAGCGCCTTCATCATGCCCTTCAGGAACGCGAGGTCACCGCCGATCGCGATATGGACGAATTCGCTGCTGATCTCGGTGGCGCCGAAGGTCGCCATCTGGACGATGTCCTGCGGCTCGGTGAATTTGATCAGCGCGCGTTCGG
>VFQO010000425.1_pt1 | contig 46395 bp, 44 predicted proteins | sample 3512331 | NCBI WGS metagenome assembly VFQO01 (sample SAMN10412371, study PRJNA504923) | tailings metagenome | isolation source: Replicate 3 from Balatoc abandoned mine | place: Philippines: Itogon, Benguet | collected 2017-08-28 | reverse complement strand
TCATCTCGGCACATGGACGCTTTACCAGGACGCCTCCTGAAGGCAGCATTGAGGAACAGATCCGTTCCATTGGCGCTCAGGGTGACGGCTCAAGCGTTCCCAGCGGCCGGGCGGCGCGGTTCGCCTCCAGCGTTGCTCGAAGGTACTGAGCGATGACTGGCCAATCCTGGGGCCATCCCTGGCCAGCACATCTTGCCCTTGTCTCTCGGCAACGGTCGGTGCGCGTTGGCATCAATTCCTGGCGCCAATCGTCGTGCGCAAGCACCCCAGATCAATCGCTGATCCGGGACTGCGGCCTCATCCCGTAGATTTCGCGCCCACGTGCCGGCCTCACGCCGGCGCGGGCATCGTCTGGGGCAACCCGCCCCGTTTACCCAAGGAAGTCCATGAACAAAACCGATCTGATCGATCACATCGCCGCCAGCGCGGAGATCTCCAAGGCGGCCGCTGCGCGCGCACTGGATTCGACGCTTGGCGCCATCAAGACCACCCTGAAAAAGGGGGGCTCGGTGAGCCTGGTGGGCTTTGGCTCGTTCAACGTCGTCAAACGCAAGGCGCGCGCCGGGCGCAATCCCGCCACCGGTGCCGCGATCAAGATCAAGGCCTCCAAGGGTGTTCGCTTTGCCCCGGGCAAGACTCTCAAGGACGCCCTGAACTGATCGATTCTGCACGCCCTGTCTACGCCGGGGCGTGCAATCGTCGGGTGTGGCAACCGCACAAGCTGCTACCCGACGATGGGCACTTGGGAGCCATGCGCTGCCTCAGCGACGGCCCGATGTAGCCGGCCGGTGTTGAACTGAACCAGCGGCACCGACGCAACCACCTTCATTCGTTCGATCCCCTCGCTGAACAAGCAGATGCACCCATGGTGCGGGTGCTGGGCGGAGGCGTACAGGATGCCATGCGCGCCGGTGGCTTTGCATGTTTGGGCAAAGGCCTGTGTCACGCTGTAGCGCAGTGCCTGGAGCACGGGGAAGCGCTCCTCTGCGCCGCGGATGTCAATCAGGCGCAACCCAGCCACTGTTCTCCAGCTCACGAGAGAACGGCTTTTGAGTTGGGCGAGTGGGCAAACAAGCGCCTCTCTGCGAAACAAGGACTCGTACAGCGACGTCTGCGGTGAATCAGCCAGATATGCGGTAGGCTCATTTGGCAGGTCGAATCTGCCCGATGCTGTGCCTGCCGGCGCAATGATGAACCCGCGCCGGCGAACGCTATCGCTGCGTGGCCTGGTACGCTGGATGCGGTACCAGATCTGATCGGCGGGGGGTTCAATGAGTGGGGGATTGAGCTCGTGTAGGTTCATGTGCCGAGGTCAATGAGCCTCAGCCGTTGCCAGTGCCAGGATTTGCTCCATCGAGGCGCCTTTCTCGAGCGCGGTGCGCGGCGTTTGGCCGTCAAGCGCTCTTGCGGGCGTCTCCAGGAATGAAAGCATGAGCCAGCCATCGCTGGAACCAAGGCGCTTGGCCATGGGCTGCAGCAAAGGCCAGATCGACGGTTCGAACTGCCAGCGCGGTAGCTTGAATCCGCGACGAAGATTCGACACGCCGATGCAACGACCGGACTTGATCCAGGCGTTGATCGTGACGCGTGATGTGCCCACCAGGGTGGCTGCTTCTTCGGTCGTGATCATGTCGGCAGCCTCGATTCGTTCACGGCGGTACTGCGCACCACTTCGCAGCAGTGCGGCTGTCTGAGCTGCGCTGCTGTAAGGGTCCGTGCTTGTACTGCGTGCTTCTTGGGCATTTCCGAGGGCGAACGGTGAGGGGGACAGGAGGGTGTTCATGCGTTCAATGTCCGTTCGGCACTCAAGGCGTATTGCGCAGGTTCGGCTTGCAAGCCGAGAAGAACCCCATCCCCAGACCGCATCCCAGCGGTGGTTGAACGTCATGGCGGTGTTCAGCGAGGGCGGTGTGGCTCTTGAGCATGAGCTGAAAGTCCGCTGCGAAGAGCCGCAGCTGCAGACGCAGCGCCGAGACTCCAGCTGACAGGTTCAGGAACATCTCGCCGAGCAGGCTGGCGCGGCACGTTCGTTGGGGCGTGGCGCCCTTCATCGCGCTGAACGCCCTGAGCATTGCGATTTCGAAGGGATGAGCCTCGAAAGGGACAACCAGGTACTTTCTGCGGATGAGGCGGTAGACCTGCTCAAGTGAGTAGGTTTCCCAGCCGTCCTCTTGCGCTTCCTTCCAGACCAACATGGCAGCCTCCTGGGTGGTTCAGGCATCGACTCTTGCGCGGCCCATGCCTTGATTGCAGTGTACCGAGACTCGTCAAGTTCGTAAAGTTCGTTAAGGTGGCTCCCTCGATCCCGTTGTGCCCAGTGGCGAAGCGGGATTTGCGAGCTATCCAGTTCGCGCATAAACTAATCCGCAAACCCGAAACCAGATCACCCAAAGGATCCTGAACCAATGAGCGCAACCCCGGCCGATGCCAAGAACAACTACGACGGCTCCCAGATCAAGGTGCTGGAGGGCCTGGAGGCCGTCCGAAAGCGCCCCGGCATGTACATCGGTGATGTGGGCGTCAAGGGCTACCACCACTGCCTGTGGGAGATCGTCGACAACTCGATCGACGAGCACATGGGAGGTCACTGCAACCGCATCGATGTGACCTTGCATGAGGACGGCTCGATGTCGGTCAAGGACAACGGGCGAGGCATTCCGGTCGACAAGCATCCCACGCAGGGTATTGCGGCTGCAACCGTCGTCATGACGGTGCTGCACGCCGGCGGGAAATTCGAGAACGAGTCGGGCCAAAGCGCCTACAAGACCACTGGTGGCTTGCACGGTGTGGGCGCATCGGTCGTTAACGCCCTGTCGACGCGCTTCGAGATGTCGATCGAGCGCGATGGCGGCAAGTTCTACCAGGAGTTCCTCAACGGCGGAAAGCCTGCGGCGGCGCTCAAGCGTGTCGGCAGCTCTCCTGAGCACGGCACAACCATCCGCTTCTGGCTGGACCGCGAGATCTTCAAGATCGAGGAGGGCGAACCCGTGCCCGAGTTCGATCACGAGACGATCGCCAAGTCGCTCTCCACTCGTGCCCACCTAAACCCTGGCCTGCAGATCACATTCACCGACGAGAAGCGCGGCACGGCAAGCGAGTGGAAGGCCGACTCGTTCGCCGAGATCCTGAACGTGGTCAGCGCCAACCGCAGCACGCCAGTTCTGCCAGCGCTCAGCGCTGGCGAGAAGGTCGAGACCAAGGCGGGTGAGGTCGAGGTGATGGTCGCGCTGCGCATCCATGCCGAGCGCGAGAACTCGATCATGAGCTTCGCGAACAACATCATCACGCGCCAGGGTGGTACCCACGAGTCGGGCTTCCGCTCCGCGCTTCTGCGCGCCTTCAATCGCTACGCAGAAGAGAACAAGCTCACGAAGGAGCCCTTCACTGCCGAGGACGTCCGCGAGGGCCTCGTCGCAGCGGTGGCCATTCGCATCACGGAGCCGCGCTTCTCGGGCCAGACCAAGGAGAGCCTGGCCAACACCGAGTGCTCCGGCGCCGTCAACACCGTCACCTACCAGCTGATCACCCGCTATTTCGAAGAGAACCCGAAAGAGGCCAAGCAGGTCATTGCCCGCGCCGAGCGCGCTGCCAAAGCCCGCGCAGCGGCCGAGCGAGCCCGCACGCTGGTCGAGCGTCAGAATCCGCTGTCGGTTGGTCAACTGCCCGGCAAGCTTGCGGACTGCCAGGAAGAAGACCCGCAGAAGTGCGAGCTCTACATCGTCGAGGGTGACTCGGCCGGCGGCTCCGCCAAGCAAGGCCGTGACCGCAAGATCCAGGCGATTCTTCCGCTCAAGGGCAAGCCCCTGAACGTGCAGAAGATCGACGACGTGGCGCGTGGCCTGAAGTCCGAAGAGATTCAGAACATCGCCCAGGTGCTGGGCTGCGGCGCTGGCCCATCCTTCGAGATCGGCAAGCTGCGTTACCACAAGATCATCCTGATGACCGACGCCGATGTCGACGGCGCGCACATCGTCACGCTGCTGCTGACGCTCTTTCATCGCTACATGCCCGGCCTGATCGAGGGCGGTCATGTGTACGTGGCCATGCCCCCGCTCTACCGCGTTCGCAAGGGCAAGGGCGAGCCGCATTGGATTCAGAACAACGAGGCGCTGGAGACGTTCTTCCTCAGCCGCGGCGGCCGTGACGGTTGGGAGATCCAGCGCTTCAAAGGCCTGGGCGAGATGAACCCCGACCAGCTCTGGGAAACCACCATGAATCCCGAGACACGATCGCTGATCCAGCTGGAGTACAGCCCTGCCGCACAGGCACCGGAGGGGCACGTCCAGAGTGGCCAAGAGGTCGACGAAGAGACGTTCGAGCTGCTGATGGGGCCGGAGGTGCCGCCCCGCCGCAAGTTCATCGAAGAGGGCGCAGGCTACGCCAACGTGGACATCTGATGCTCCGGATCACGTTCACCGGTGCCGACGAGAGCACCAGGATCAACCACCTTCTTCGCCTGGCGGAGCTTCCTGGGGTCGAGATCGGGCTGCTTTACTCAGCCACGCCCGAAGGTCGGAATCGCTATCCCTGCATGGAATACCTGCTGGAGGCTGCTGGTGCTTTGAAGGATCGCTGCGCCATCCACGTGTGCGGGATGCGCGCACGAGCGGAATTGATCGCTGGCGCTCTGCACCCTCTGGTCAGCCAGGTGGGGCGCGTCCAGCTCAACGGCATCGTGACGTCGGAGGTTGCGGCTTTGGCCGCTGCCCAGGTGAGTATCCTGATCACGCAGCACAACCAGGCGAACGAGGCGCTGGCCAGACTGGATCTGGCCCGTCACGCCATCCTGGTGGACGATTCCGGTGGCAGGGGGGTCTCACCCCTGTTCTGGCAGGCTCCCGACGCGATCGAGGGCAAAGCCTTCGGCTTCGCGGGCGGCCTGGGGCCGGAGAACCTGGCCGCGGAGATCCCCAGGATCGTCGAGGCCGCCGGCAATCGGCTGTCCACCTGTTGGTTGGATATGGAGGGGCGACTGCGTTCCTCCATGGATCAGTTCGACGTCTGGAAGGCACTGCGCTGTCGCGACGTATACGAAAAATTCGTGAGCCACGGGACTGCCGAATGACCAGCGAGCGACTTCGAAGCGCCGACGTGGTGCCGGCTGCTATTCCGTTCGTCTGCAAGGCAGTCAACGACCTCATGGCCAAGGGCAAGTGTTTCGGGGCAGGTGAGCTCTACAGCGCGATCGAGGCAGGAATGCCACACGAGCTCGCAGAGTTCGCAACCGTCTGCTTCATGCGTGTGTACGCCGGGCTGCAGTTCGCTGCCGATGAGGATCGCTTCGCCGGCATGGACCCTTTGCAGACGACGTTCTCAATGGAGGGAGATCTGATCCGTTGTATCGATCTGGCGTACCTCAAGGCGTGCCTGCTAGTGCCGGTGCGCTTGGCAGAAGGCCCGGGTGGCGCAGTACGTGCCGCCATTGATCCTGTTGTTCTCACGTCCTTGGTCGAGGTACTACAGGGCGGAAGGCGGCCATCGGCCGGGATGGTCATGCACTAGCGTTTTGACTTCGCGCCATAGTGCTGATGCAATTCAAAAAAACCCGGACACCTTCGATGAATCGAGATTCCTCCCCCAGCGTGAAGAACCTGCATGTGCTGCAGTGCACCGAAACACCGCGCGTAGCCGCCTACATCCGGGAGGATGGCCAGATCGCGCTCTTCAACGCCCCGGACATTGCCCGCGTGCTCGAGCGTGGCGGTGAACTCTTTCCCGAAACGTCCCGCGACTTCACATCCGTTCCAGGACTGGATGCGAAGATCTTCAAGGAGCTGCAACTCCTGAGCGGCAAGCGAGCCCAGGATCTTTGCGTTCACGCTGCGCTTTTCGGGCACCCTCCCAACAGCACCAGCGTGCGAATCGACCTCGTTGAGCAGTGGCAGTTGGGCTCTGGCGGAGAGATCCAGCGCCTGAGTCAACCTCTCACCGATGTCCCTGAAGCACTTGACGACGCTCAGGATGCGTTGCTCCTGCGATCGAGTGTTTCTGCAAAGAACATCACATCGCACATCCTCAGCGCCCAGCCTGTCCAAGGCGGATACCTGAGTGGTATCAGCCAGTACAAGCGACTGGCCGCTGCGCTGCAGATCGGCTCCACCACGCTGCACTTCGATCTCGACGAACTGCAACGCCTCAGCACAGCCGAGGCATACACAGCAATGCGCCCAGACCATCTGGAGATCCAGATTGGCGGCGCCACCGTCTCGCTGAGTCAGAAGGCGGCGCTGAAGTTGCGCACTGCTGCCGCCCTCATGCTCGCCGAGCACAACGGCTGCAGCATGAAGCTGTCGCCCCTGGATCTTTCGCGCGGCGACATTACCCATCTGGCCAAGTTGGTGACCTTTGCCTCCACGGCTGTGAATGTGGCGCGTGCAGGCTCAGCCATGGACGAAGCTGACAGGGCAACGCTCGTGGAACTTGTTGCCTATGCAGAGGCGACTTTGGGATCGCTTGAGGACATCTCTGGCGTTCTCGATTTCGTCGCGCAGATCGCGCCTGCAGCGTCGGTTCCTGCGGCCGCATTGATCCCACATCTCCTTCCGTTTCGTGACTCGATCAAGGACGCATTGGCATACGGTAAGCACGCCCTCATCGAAAAGGGTGACGAGATGATCCGCGCGCAAAGGAGTCGTGCATGAACACCAGCTACACCCTGCACCTCCTGAAATCCGCTGGCCAGCAGCGCGTCGGTGCCTACATCAATGAGCACGGCGACGTGGCCCTGTTCAATGCCCCGGACATTGCCCAGGCATTCGTGCCTGGTGGCCGGCTGTTCCCGCCGGGGCTGGCTCGATTCACGACCGAGGGTGACCGCGCCCTTCAGCTCATCGCCGAGATCGAGCAGATCACCGGCAAGCCGGCTGATCAGCTGCGGATTACGGCATGTGCCTTCACGCAGGATCGCGCCGGACTGGTACGTCACGACGACGTGCAGTCCTGGAAATTGGACAAGGGCGAGCTGCTTGCCGAGACGCTCAGTGCCGCCTCAATCCCCATGGCTGTCTACGACATGCAGGACGCACTTCTGCTGAACGTGGCCACCAAGGACACGCCGATGTCCTACAGCTTCGAGCGCAAGCACTTCGGAGATGGCTGGTACTTCACGGGCGTCGTCGCTAACCAGAAGTTCGACGGCACCCTGTTCATGGGCCCGGACCTGGCCTACGCCATCAAGACCAGGGAAGAGCTGCTGCTGCTGTCTTCGCCAGATCGATGGTTCGAGATCGGCGACGACGCCATCCTTCAGTTGGGCCCGCTCACCCTGATGCCGTCGATCAAGGTCGCACACGAGATGCAGGCGGCCGCGCGGGAAATGCTCGATGAGGTCGAAACCCTGTTGCTGCGCAACGCGCCTGCGCGCATCACCAGCCAGGCCATGCCCGAGATCATGGCCCTGCTGATGACCGCGAAAGAGGACGAGTCGGCCCGTGAGCAGGCCAGACAAACCGGTACCGCCGGCGGCGAGAGTGCTGGCGCTCCTGAGGGCTGCACCGACTGGCGCTCTGTCATCGATGACGCCCAACGAATCGAAACCTTTGTGGGCTGGGCCATGCCCGCCCTCACTGCCATCGGCGTTCCAGGCCTGTCTGGCGTGCCGATCATTGCCAGGGGCCTTATGCACCTGGGCCAGGCCGTCAGAAGTCTGCGCCAATCCAAGCCGGTCGAGGCCGAACCCGTCGAGCGCGCGCCTGTTCGCGAACGCGCCTAACCCACCCAACTCGAAAACACCATGCTCAAAAACGCCACCATCTATCGCATCCATCCCGGCTGGCAAGCCACGCTGGAGCAGGCATGCGCCGCCCTGGAGGGCTCTCGCTTCGTGCCGTGCTCGGCAACCCAGGACAAGTCCGTCGGCTGGGTGGAGCCGCGTGGCGAGGCACACGCCCCCCTGGTGGAGTCCATCTCCGGACAGTGGATCATGCGCCTCATGATCGAGGTGAAGGCGGTGCCTTCGTCGGCGATCAAGAAGCGCGCCGACGAAGCGGCCGCGGCCATCGAAGCGAGCACCGGTCGCAAGCCGGGCAAGAAGGAGATGAAGTCCTTGAAAGAGGACGCTTTGCTCGCGCTTCTGCCTCAGGCGTTCCCTCGTCAGCAAGGGGTCTGGGTCTGGATCGACAGGACCAACAACTTGCTGATCACCGACGCCAGCAGCCAGGGCAAGAGCGACGAGGTCGTGACTGCGCTGGTGCGTGCGTTCGACGGCCTGGCGCTTTCCCTGCTCAACACGCAGGTGACGCCGACGACCGCCATGGCCCAGTGGCTCCTGGCGTCGGACCCGGCCGAGATCCCGGGTGAATTCGCCGTGGAGCGCGACTGCGTGCTCAAGTCCTCGGACGAAGAGAAGTCCACGGTGAAGTTCAACCGTCATCACCTCGCGAACGATGAAGTGCGACGCCACATTGCCGAAGGCAAGCTGCCGACCAGCCTCGCCATGAACTGGAGCGGCCGCCTTGGGTTCCTGCTCACCGAGAGCCTGCAGATCAAGAAGATCAACTTCCTGGACGGCGTGTTCGAAGGCCGGGCCGAGCAGGAGGACGCTGGCTTCGACGCCGATGTGGCCATCGCGACGGGTGAGCTCGGCAAGTTCATCCCTGAGCTGATCGAGGCCCTGGGCGGCGAGCTGCTACCCGGTCAGGCGCCCGGCGACATGAAGGCCGAAGCTGCCAACAACGATGCTGCCACCCTCCAACAAGCTGCCTGAGCGCCCCATGAGCACGCCCGAACAACTTCAAGTCAAGATCCAGTTTCTCGATGCCGCGGCCAAGGTGCCGGCCTACGGCAGCGAGCATGCCGCCTGCTTCGACCTGGTGGCCATCGACCATGGGAAACCCCACCCGAGCGATCCGAAGGCGTTGATCTTTCGCACCGGCCTGGCCTTCGAGGTCCCGGTGGGCTGGGTCATGGAGATCCACAGCCGCAGCGGCCACGGCTTCAAAGACGGCGTGCGACTGTCGAACTGCACCGGCGTGATCGACGCCGACTACCGCGGCGAGGTCATGGTGGCCGTGCGTTGCGACGGCGAGAAGGCTGTCAGCTTCGGCCCTGGCGACCGCATCGCTCAAGCCAAGCTGGCGGCGGTGCCGCGCGTGTCCTTCTCCGTCGTGGATGAGCTCAGTGAGACCGCTCGCGGCGCTGGCGGCTTTGGCAGCACCGGCACGAAGGCCGTCTGAAGGAGCTGGCGAGCAATGTTCATTTCCTTCGAAGGAATCGACGGGGCTGGGAAGTCCAGCCACATCGCGTCCGTTGCTGGCTACCTCGAGGAACGCGGCCACGAGGTCGTGCTGACTCGTGAGCCAGGCGGCACGGCGCTTGCCGAGCAGCTGCGCACCCTCACGCTCAATCTCGAGATGGACTCTCTCACCGAGGCGCTGCTGATGTTCGCGGCGCGCCGCGATCACTTGCGAACCGTGATCGAGCCGGCGCTCGCCCGCGGCGCCGTCGTGATCACCGACCGTTTCACCGATTCCACCTTCGCTTACCAGGGCGCGGGGCGTGGCTTTGACCTGAGCGTGCTGCGCGCGCTGGAGGACATGGTCCAGCAAAGGCCGGATGGAAGCGGGCTGCGCGAGCCCGACGTCACCCTTTGGTTCGATGTTTCGCCCGAGGCCGCTGCTGAGCGGTTGGCTGGCGCTCGAGTGCCAGACAAGTTCGAGGCCATGCCCGTGGAGTTCTTCCGTGCGGTGCGCAGGGGGTACATCGAGCGCATGGCATCGAACCCGCGGCGCGTCATCCGCATTCAGGCCAATCAGCAGATCGAGGACGTTCGGGCTGACGTGCTGCGAGAGATCCGCTCCGTGGCGCCCGTGTTCGCCGCGGCGTAGTTTTCAGCCTTGAGGCCGGTAGCGCGCCGTCATCAGCAGGTCGGGCTGCTCCTCGGGCAGCCTCGCCTGTGACACCGCGTCCACGATCGCGTCCCAGATCCCTTCCTTCGTGAGGATGGGCATCTCCTTGGCCAGGACGTTGCTCAGCTTGCCGTCGTTCTGGTCCATGGAGCGCAAGACGCGGTCCGCCTGAGGGTCGGGCATCTCAACCACCTCCTTCAGCGCCTGTCGCGAGCGGTGGTGCATCCTCAAATACCGGGATTCCTCGCGCATCTCCTCGACGATCGTTCGGCGAATGATCTGAGAGAGGTAGACCACGTGCGGCGTGAGGTCCGGGTAGCGCCACAACGGGCGTGCCAGGTCATTGCCTTCGAATCTGACGTTGGACACCACACCATCCGGATAGGTCGTGTGGGTGCTTTCGAACTCGATCAAGTCCCACACGGCCTTCATGAGCGGCACTGAGACCTGGTCAAGGGTCCTGTCGTACTCACGCTTCTGGCTCGCATCGGATGTGATCACCGCGGAGACCGGAACGATCAACGGTTCGGCGAGCACGCCATCGCGCCGCAGGATGTCGTTGATGAGGAAGCGGTGCACGCGGCCGTTTCCATCGGCCATCGGGTGGATGTAGACGAAGCCGAATGCCGCGATAGTCGCGCGCATCACGGCCGACTGCCCCTGCGTCCGGTCAAGGAAGGTGCGCAGCCCGTTGAGCATGGCCTCGAGCTCGACCGAGGGCGGGGCTATGTAGTGGACGCGCTCCTGGCCGCGGACCGACTCGCCAACGAACACCGGTGACTCGCGCAGCCCCAGCTTGCGCAGGGTGTGGTTGGCGCCAAGGATCTGCTCTTGCAGCTCCGCAAGGGAATCCCCATCCAGCGGGACGCTTCCTTGCCCTGTCATGCGGGTGATCACGTCAGCGAAGCGCTGGATGCGCGTTGTCTGGTTCGCCTCGCCTTCGATGGTGAAGCTTGCCTTGCTCTCGCGAACGGTCATCCAGGTCGCTGCTCGCATCAGCAGGTCCTCGCCGAACTCATCGGACAGCTGCTTGATGAGGCTGCTGACGTCCAGGGCGGACGCGGTATCGAACGCGCGACCACGGGGCAGGATCGGGCAGAACGCCGGCGTACCCGGCAGGTTGTCCCTCACGCGCCACTTCGCATTGCGCTCTGCGTGATCGGGGGAAGCCGACACGAGCTTGTCCGGGTCGATGGCGTCGACGTAGTTGCCTCCCAGGCCTGCCGGCGGAGCCAATTCTTGACCGGTGAGCCACTCGTAGAGGAATGCCGCTCGCCGGGCATACTGCCCTGTGGGTTCATCGTTCACCCAGGCTTGGACAGCGTCCGGGCCGACGGTAGCAAACAGCCTCGACAGGAGCTCCAGGTGGATGGTTTCATGCCGCAGGTGGAACTGCAGATGCGCCACCAGGGTGTCGGCCGGGCGCATCTGCTCGACATGGGTCTCAACCCTGGTGCCGTCTTCCTCCCGGGTCGAGCGACGCCCCCCGATCTGGCTGAGCACCGGCAGGCGGCCGAGCGGTGCGACGCCAAACCTGGCAGCCAACCACGCCCCTCCGATGGGCTCGGGCAGGTACATGCCCTGGATCGTGGTGCTGTTGACCGACATTTTGGTGCGTGATTGCGTTTACGGTACCTGCTTTTTTTCGGGTACCCGTTTACGGATGCGTGATTTTATGTAGATTTTCACCGTTACGCATGAAATCGATTTCACGTATGCGTTTTCGGAATCGAAAACCGCTGGCGATCGCGCGCGTGAGATCTTGTGCTTGTTGGGGCGCAGATCTGCAGCAGGGCGGCTCAGCGTCGTTTGCCTGTTCTGACATACTTTGCGAGAATACCTATACGCAAACCGCAAATAACGCCCAACCACATGACCACCATCATCCAGAAGCTTGTCAAAGACATCATGAGCCAGTCGTTCCTCGACTACTCGATGTCCGTGATCACCGATCGAGCGTTGCCGGACGTGCGCGACGGACTCAAGCCCGTTCACCGCCGCATCCTCTACGCGATGAATCAGCTCGGCAACGACTGGAACAAGCCCTACAAGAAGTCGGCCCGCGTGGTGGGTGACGTCATCGGTAAGTACCACCCTCACGGCGACAGTTCCGTCTATGGGGCGGCCGTTCGCATGGCGCAGCCCTTCTCAATGGGGCAGTGCTTGGTGGATGGCCAAGGCAACTTCGGCTCCATCGACGGCGACAACCCCGCTGCCATGCGTTACACCGAGATCCGCCTCACGCGCCTGGCTGGCGAGATGTTCGCCGATCTCGACAAGGAAACGATCAACTGGCGGCCGAACTACGACGGGTCCGAGAAAGAGCCGGAGGTTCTGACCACGCCGTACCCGAACCTGCTGGTCAACGGCGTCGAGGGCATTGCCGTGGGCATGGCTTCGAGCATCCCGCCGCACAACCTGCGCGACGTGATTCATGCGACGTTGATGCTGATGGAAAACCCCGAGTTGGGGACCGCAGAGCTTGTGGGCGTGCTCAAGGCGCCCGATTTCCCCACCTCGGGCATCGTTCACGGCCTGGACGGCTTCGCTGAAGCCATGGAGACCGGCCGTGGGCGCGTCAAGTTGCGCGCCAAGTGGCACGAGGAGGACCGCGGTCGTGGCCTCAAGGCCATCGTGATCGATGAGGTGCCCTACCAGGTGAACAAAGCGAACCTTGTCTCGCGCATCGCAGAACTGGTGCGGGAGAAAGAGGTCGAGGGCATTGCCGATCTCAAGGACGAGTCCAACAAAGAGGGCATCCGCATCTGGATCGCTCTGAAGAAAGACGAGTCCGCCGAGGCGATCTTCTCCCAGCTGGCCAGCAAGACCGACATGGAGGTGTCGATCTCCTACAACTGCGTGGTGCTCACGGGCGGCGCGCCGCGCACCCTCAGCCTGCGCGACATCATCGTGCAGTGGATCGCCTTCCGTGAGGAGGTGGTGCTGGCCCGTCACGTCTACGAGCGCAAGCAGGCGCTGGCCCGACTCCACATCCTGGAAGGCTACATGGCCGCGCTGGGCATGCTGGACGCAGTGATCAAGACCATTCGCGAGTCCGACAGCGCGGCCACGGCGCGCGCCGGCCTCGTGGCCCTTCTGTCCGTGGACGAGCAGCAGGCGCAGGCCATCCTTGACCTGAAGCTGCAAAAGCTCACCGGCATGGAGCTCGATGGGATCCGTCAGGAGCACGCTACCGTCACGGCCAAGGTGGCCGATCTCACCGCGATCATCGAAAGCCCGGAGCGCATCCGCGGTGTGATTCGTGAAGAGCTCAATGACATTGCCAAGCGCTTCGGCCACGAGCGACGCACCGAAATCGGCCACGGCATCTCCGACATCACTCGCGAGGACCTGATCCCGCGTGAGGACGTGCTCATCGCGATGACGCAGGGCGGGTACATCAAGCGCATGCCTGCCAATGCCCTGACGCGCCAGAACCGTGGCACCCGAGGCAAGAAAGCCATGGAGGTCGGCGACGACGACTCCATCAGCTTCATGAAGCACTCGCACAGCCACGACAGCCTGATGGTGTTCGCGAAGAGCGGTCAGGTGTACGGGATCAAGGCCTACCGAGTCCCCGAGGGTTCCTTGACCACCAAGGGGCGCCACATCCGAAACGTCATCGAGGGTCTGGACGAAGAGATCAGCACGGTGCTCGCACTCCCCGAGCACGACCCGAGCGTGTCTGTCCTGACCGTTACCAAGGCCGGCCAGGTCAAGCGCTCCTCAATCGAGGACTACACAGGCGCCACCCGCAAGGGCGGTATCCGCGGCGTGGGCCTGGATGATGACGATTCGCTGCTCGCAGCCTTTGCCGTCCGCGAAGGGGACCACCTCATGCTGGTGGCCAACTCGGGCAAGGCGATTCGCTTCGACCTCAACGAGGTCCGCGTGATGGGCCGCGCCGCCGGCGGCGTGCGAGGAATCAAGCTGGACAGCGGTGAGTTCCTGGTGGGCGCGGCCGTCGTGCCGGCCGAGCAGTCCGAGGGTCTGTACCTGCTGTGCGTCGGCGCCCAGGGCGTGGGCAAGCGCACGCCGGTGAACGACTTCCCGACCCAGGGCCGGGCCGGGCAGGGCGTCATCGCCTTCAAGGCCAACAGCAAGACCGGTGACCTGGTCACGGCCATGGGCGTGACGCTCAACAACGACCTGATCATGTTCGCCAGCAACGGCGTGTCCAACCGCATCAGCGTGCCCGACATCCGTGAGACGGGTCGTGCCGCCTCTGGCGTCTTCCTGATGAGTCTCGATGCTGGCCAGCGCCTCGTGAGCGCAACCTCCGCGCTGCGCCTGGAGGATGAAGGGCAGGGCGAGGGTGAAGCCACCGACGCGGCCGAGGCCGCCTGACGCAAGGCGAAGCAAGGAGCCCAGGACATGGCCACGACTTCTGTGAACTACACCGGCCTGGATCAGCAGATCCTGCAGGCCGTCCGTGAAGGCAAGAGCGGCTTCACGCCGATCATGTGCGCAGTCAGCCGCGAGGCCTCGCAAATTGCCGCGGCCGCCGGGCGCGAGAGCTTCCGTGTCGTGGATGCGCGGCTGCAGGCCCTGCGAAAGCGGGGCCTCATCAAGTTCAACGGCAAGCTGGGGTGGTCGATGGTCGAGGAGAAGGCATGACGATGCGTGCACCTCCCGGCTACGCTCTGGTGCCCATCGCTCGAACTGGCCAGATTGACCGGGTTCTTGAGCAGCCCGATTGGCAGTGGGCGGACGTTCTGCATGCAGCTGCGTCCATGTTGCCTGCCGCCGGCGAGGCGAACGACCCCAATACGAACCCCACCGGGCGCATGCACGAGCTCAAGATCTGGCCAGCCCAGTTCGAGGCCGTGGCTTGCGGACGAAAGACCTTCGAGTTTCGACTCAACGACCGCGACTTCCAGGAAGGCGACGTCCTCATCCTGAAGCGCTTCGATCCCGAGGCCCAGCAGCACACCGGCGAGTCGCTGAGCGTCCTGGTCACTTACGTCCTGAAGGATCGCTTCGGGGTGCCCGCGGGTTACGCGGTTCTTGGCATCGTCCCGCACGAGCCGAAATCCGAGGATCTGCCGGCGGGGGATGTCAGCCCCGCGCAGCGCTTGGCTGAACTCGTCCTCAGCATGGACATGGCCACTGAGAAGGGCCGTCGCGCCCGAGATCTCGCACGCCAGGTGTTGTCTGCCCCTGAACTCCAGGCGGGGCAGACGGATGCAGAAAGGCGTGAGCTGGCGAACCTGAGGGATCGCTGGGACAGGGTCATCCGGGCTGCGGAGAACGTGCACGGCCCTGAGGCGATGCGATTCAAACTGAGCTTGCGCAAGAACGGCACGGCCTCGAACTGCTTCCCGAAGTGGTTGGACGGTCGATGGGTGTCGTTCGTCTATGCAGAGAACGACGCTCATATCGGCTACATCGCCAGGGCGGTGGAGATGGTCAACAAGTCCGCCGCACAGGCAGGCCAGGTTCAGAGCGACGACGGCGCGGCCGACCATGTTGCGCAAGCCAGCAAATTGGTCGACGAACAAGCGCACAGTGCCGCGGCGCAGTGCTGGAGCCAGACCTGCCGGCCGATCACGGTCGAGGACATGCGCATGGTGGTGTGCCCGGTATGCGGCAACAAGCGCTGCCCGCACGCCAACGACCACCGAAACGCCTGCACGGGCAGCAATGAGCCGGGGCAGGTGGGGAGCGCATACCCCGCGGCGAAAGGACTGGCCGTCGGACAGGATCGAGAGCAATGAGCATCGCCTACATCCGCAAGACCTATGGCCTCGCTCACAAGGTCGGCGATCAGGTTTCGATCCGACCCGACGCAGGAACGCGCTTCGATGGCTGCAAAGGGCGTCTGGTGCGCGCGCGCGGCCAGTACCTCGTCGTCAAGGGCGACACCTGGCGCGGCACCTTTCACCCGGCCGACGTCGCACCATTGACGGCCTCGGCCTGAGGGACTCGCCATGGCTGCATCCTCAAACATCGAGTGGACCGACCACACCTGGAACCCCTGGGAGGGGTGTCAGAAGGTGGGCTCAGGCTGCGACAACTGCTATGCCGAGGTGCGCAATGCGCGCTTTGGCGGCGGCAAAGCGCCCAACTGGGGGCCGGGCATGCCACGCCGCCGCAGTTCCGAGAGCAACCGAGGCTTGCCCAAGCGCTGGAACAAGGCCCACGATGCCTTCTTTGCAGAGCACGGCAGGCGTCAGCGCGTGTTCTCGTTGAGCCTGGGGGACTGGCTGGACAACCAGGTGCCCATCGAATGGCTGGTCGACATGCTCGACACGGTCAGGCTTACGACCAATCTGGATTGGCTGCTGCTGACCAAGCGCATCGGCACGTGGCGTGCACGTCTCGAACTCGCGCGCGACCACGCCTTCAACCATCGGCGCGACGATCTGCACCGGTGGATCGAGGCATGGCTTGAGGGTCGCGCGCCCGAAAACGTCTGGCTCGGCGCGTCGATCGTCAACCAGGAAGAGGCCGACAGGGACATCGCCAAGCTGCTGATGACCCCGGCAGTGATCCGCTTCCTGAGCATGGAGCCCCTGCTTGGGCCGGTTGACCTGACCTGCGTTGCCTGGCCAGACAAAGGTGCCCATCGCGTCGACGTGCTCCGTCGCGGTTACTGGAACATGCAGGGCGTCCTGGCATGTGGCCCTGCGGCCGCGCTGGGCGACCCCCGCGGCGGGTTCACGAACCACAGCGACATGAACGGCATCGACTGGGTGATCGTGGGCGGGGAGAGCGGCGCCGGCGCGCGCCCCATCCACCCCGAGTGGGCGCGGTCGCTGCGCGATCAATGCCAGGACGCCGGCATCCCCTTCATGTTCAAGCAGTGGGGGGAATGGCTGCCTGGCCAGAACAGGCCGCATCCGACCTTCACTGAGCCCCCTCCGGACAAGCAGCCGAGGCGCGTGGCCTGCTGGCAGGACGGTGACCCCGCAGATCCGGCGTCCCCGTGCTGGGGGCAGCGGGAAGTTTCACGGCAGCGTTGGGCTGCTGGCGGCTACCACCTGGAGCGAGGAGAGCAAGGCTTCTTCGCCATGCGTGTGGGCAAGAAGGCTTCGGGGCGATTGCTCGACGGCAAGAGCTGGGACGGGGCGCCATCATGACGGTATACGTTGACGACATGCGCGCCCAGTTCGGGCGCATGGTGATGTGCCACATGCTGGCCGACAGCGACGAGGAATTGCACGCCATGGCTGATCGCATTGGCGTGGCCCGTCGCTGGTGGCAGAGCCCCGAAAGGACCTCTGGCAGTCATTACGACATCGCACTGAGCAAGCGCGCGGCCGCGGTGGCCGCCGGTGCGGTGGAAATCACCTGGCGGCAAGCGGGCGCCATGAACATGCGCCGCCGCGCCACTGGTGAGCTAGGCTCGCCGGCCGATGCCGAATCGTGGCTGGTGAAGTTTCGCTCGGATCTGCGCCAGCACAAGTCCGAGGGCGAAGGAGCGAATTCTTGAGCCGAAGTCGTCAGCCCCTTTACATCCTGCTCATCTGCGCATGCGGGATTGGGCAGACCGCGGCCGCGGGGCAGTCCCCCGACCGGTGCATCGAACCTGCTGCGGTCTACCACGCGGTCAACGCCGACATCCTGCGGGCGATCCTCACGGTGGAGTCGCGGATGAATCCGAACACCGTGACGAAGAACAGCAACGGCAGCATCGACGTCGGCATCGCCGGCATCAACTCCATCCACTTCAAAGATCTGGCCAAGGTGGGCGTTGCCCCGAGCGATCTGCTCGACGCGTGCGTGGCCACCTACGTTGCGGCCTGAACTGTGCATGGGGGTCCCGGGCGATTTCAGGATGTCCCAGGTTGTTCTGAATACCCTATACGCGACAACGACTTAGCGACACACCTTGTCTCAAGCCGTTCCGGCCGATTTCTTGAGATCCCGATCGGCTGGGGGTATGGTTGGGGGTACGGATCGACCGATACCCCGAGTGCTGACGACCCTTCAGATCAAGTCGGCCAAGCCGGCGGAACGTGCCTACAAGCTGGCCGACACGGGTGGCCTGTTCGTCCTCGTCCAGCCCAACGGCTCGAAGCTCTGGCGCTACAAGTTCAGGCTGGACGGCGTTGAAGGTCTGCAGGCGCTTGGGGCGTTCCCCGAGGTCACGCTCGCCGACGCGCGGCACGCCCACGCAGAGTCGCGCAAACTGGTCGCCAAGGGCGTTCACCCCGTCCAAGCGCGGCGCGATGAACGCGAGAGCCGCGCCCAGGCAGAACTGCACCGCGTCAAGGGCAGCTTCGGCGCGGTGTGTGCCGACTGGAATGCAGCGACGGGTGCAGACCTTCGGCCAGCGACGATCCTGCAGCGCAACCGGGAGATCGAGAAGGACCTGACGCCCCGCTTCAAGGACCGGCCGATCTCCAAGATCACGCGCCTCGAACTGACCACTGCGCTCAAAGAGGTTGAGGCACGAGCGCCAGAGGTCGCGCGAAACCTGCGCAACTACCTGTGGGGCATTTTCGAGTACGCCATCGACTCTGGGCTGATCGCCGACAACCCCGTGCCGCCGGTTCGCGTGCTCCGCAAGCGCAACCAGGAGAACCACCCTGCCCTGTCGCCCGACTTGCTCGGTGAGTTCCTGCGCAAGCTGGATGCCATCGACACGATCCACGAGCAGACCCGGATCGCAATGCTGCTTGTGGTGTTGACGGCCTGTCGCAAGGCCGAAGTCACCGGGGGCAAGTGGAGCGAGATCGACCTGAAGGCCGCCGAATGGGAGATCCCCGCCGTCCGGATGAAGGCCGGCCGCGCCCACTGGGTGCCGCTCTCCCGTCAGTGCGTGAAGCTGCTGCAGGAGCTGCGGGCGCTCGTTCCCGAGGGCAGTGTCTACTTGTTCCCCAATCGACTCGATCCCGATCGGCCGATGGCCGATCGAAGTCTCAATGCGCTGATGGAGCGGCTGGGCTTCAGCGGTGACGGCACGCCGCACGGCATGCGCGCGACGTTCAGCACGCACTTCAACGCCACCGGCGCAAGCATCGACGTGATCGAGCATTGCCTGGCCCACGTGCCTAGCAATCGCGTGCGCGCTGCATACAACCGACACGCGTATCAGGCCGAGCGCCGCGACTTGCTCCAGACATGGGCTGACCACGTGGACCGACTGCGCACTGGTGTGCAAACTCGGAAGCCGACCTCGCGATTGCGTCGCCAGGCTCGAACGGTAGCTGTTAATCCGTAGGTCCCTGGTTCAAGCCAAGGTCGGGGAGCCAAGAAACGCAAGGGTCAGCAGGTTATCGCCTGCTGACTTTTTTTTTCTTTCTGGGCTGGGCTGGTGCCAGTCTGGTGCCAGTTTTGAGGCCGATGGCCTTCGAACACCGCAACTCAGACCGACCGTTGTAGTGGCGCCTCATCGCTTGGCGCTCCCGTCGTTTGCCTCTGTCCACCGAACGCTGGAAGTTGCGACAGCGCGGACGGGGCTCGGTTCACTGCGGGCGCCCCCTTCAAGACGTGCGCGATTGAGCAGTGAGCACAGCAGCCAGCTCGGCACAGTCCCTCGCACGCGCGACGCCGGTCGCGAGTCGGCCGAACATCGGACTGTTGTTCCGAGCTCGGCGGGCACTTTCCAAGGTGCGCTTGTCCACGAATGTCCGGTCGGCGTACGGGGCGAGGCAAAGCAAGTGCGTGTCGTTCAGCTCGCTGCCCTTGCGCTCCGGCTGATCCTGGGCGTGGCGCCGCATCGATTCCTCGATGGCTATCACGGGTAGCTGCTGCCTCGTGACTCGGCACTTCAACTCAGCCCAGGGCAAGCGTAGCCCTTCTGCCACGATGCGCAGACGCTTCTGGAAGGTCAGCAGGTCCATCGTCTCGCCAAAGGTTGCAGATGGGTCGATGTCTTCGGGGTCCAACCCGGCGTTGATGAGCAACTGGATGGCAGGCTTGGCCACCCGATCCTCGACAACTGCGCGACCGTCGCGGTCAATCTGCTGCATGAACTCGGCCGCCATCGACCTCGCGTCCGGAATGCGCCTGTCCCCCCGGGTCGCGATCTCGTGGGCAAGGCGCTCGTGCAACTTCCCGAGCATCCGAGCAGTCGCATCCGGCTCCCTGGCCGGCTGGTTCATCCACGCGCTGATCGGCGTGTCATCGATCGGGGTTGCGCGCCACCTCGCAATCGCCGTGACCCGGCGCGCATTCTGTTGTTGCTGAGTCAATGCCTCTCGAAGTAGCCGCCAATCGCGGAAGCTCTCTGGAATCGCATCAGCACCTCCGCCCACGGCAATGAGTTCACGTCCGGCGAGGTCGCGTACCTGAGCGGCATCGGCACTCCGACTACCGATCGCTGCTGAAACTTCGGCCCGCAGAACGTCGATGATGGACCCAGGCCCGGCGCTTGGCTCTGCAGGGCGTATCCAGGCAATGAGCGGCTGACTCCAAAGGTAGGACAACCGAGCATCCACAACATGCTCGTCGCGATGCTGAAGCAACTCCTCGATGTGATGCCAGCAGAGCAACGGCAGCCATCCCCTTTCGAGTAGATCGGGGAGGAAGCGTTGCGCAGCCCGCCTGCGCTCGCGGCTGTCCGACATGATGTCGGCGACCAAGCCTGCCAGGTGCGCGGTATCGGGAACAAACAGCCGAGCGCGATTGATCGGAGTGGTGTCGGACATGACCTCTTGTCTCTGTGATCGACAGTGTCGCTCTACCGTCCGACATTTTTCGGCCCAAAGTCATCGCTCCCGGGCGCATCTGCAGCGCCTAGAGTTCTCCTCAGACGCAGCCCAGGAGCCGCCTGATGAGCCAGACGCAGACCGAGTCGAAACCGACCGCCGCCGACGTGCAGCCTGCCGTGTTCGTACGCATGGCTGCCGTCGTCCGCATGACCGGACTCGGCCGGTCGACGATCTACCGGCTGATGGCCGAGGACAAGTTCCCGTCGCCGGTGCGACTGGCCAAGCGCGCCGTGGCGTGGCGCCGCATCGATCTCGAGCAGTGGAGCGCCGGCCGGCCCACGGTGTCGCACTGACACCCTCGCCGCGGCTGAATCGCTCGCGAGCGTCCCGGCCTACGCCGACATCGACAGCTTCATCACGGCGCCAATCAGCAGCATCGCACCCAGTACCTTGCCCCAGCGCCAAGTGGTGAACCAGTAGCGGTGGTTGACCCACAGCGCGCGGTGCAGGCGCCCGAGCCCAAGCAGTACGGCGAGCGCTGTGACGAACGGGCCTACCAGACCAGCGGGCCCCGGCACCTGCCGGATCAGCAGCACCCACATCAGCGGCCACGCGACCGCATCGATGGCCGCGAGCAAGCGCCGGCCGGGCCAGTCAGGCGCGTCCGGCCGGGGTTCGCGAGCAACCAGCAGCCACATGACTCCTCCGACCCGGAACGCGCGGGCGGGTTCACCCCGCCCACGCGATCCGGTCACAACCTGGCGATCGGCGCAGCGGCTCGGGCAGCCAGCGCGTGCCGGCGAGCCGCGATGCCGCTGCGCTCACCAGCGCATCCTTCTTCATCGCCTCGACACCACCACCGGCCAACTCGGGGCCGGCCTCCTTCAACGCCGCGATGATTTGCGCCTTTGGCACGTGGTTCAGGTACGCCTCGGCGGTCGGCTCCCACCAGTCGGCCATGTCCAGGCCGAGGGCTGCCGCGATGGCGTTGGCGCTGCCCGCCGCGCCCGCCCCCGGCAGCGCGTTCACCGTCAACGCGCCGCACAGCGCGAGCAGCTCGATCAGCTCGGCCTGGGGCAAGCCGATCAACCAGCCGAGCCATTCGCCTTGGTCCCCGGGCAAGCGGGCACGCCACGCTTCCTTCGCCTGCTGCACGGCCTTCCATGCCGGGCTGGCCTTGAGATCGTCGGCAATGGCTTCCAGGGCGAACGCCGACAGCTGCGGCGTCACCTGCAACGCCGACCCTTCACGCGGGTAGTCGGCACCGAAGGTGCGCAGGACGAACACATGCACCACCGAGGCCAGGGCCACCGCCTTGTTCTGCGTCAGCATAGCCTGAAGCGCCATCGTCCGGTGCGCCGCCAGTCGCTTCATCAGCGCATCGCTGCACCCCGGCGCCCGGCGTCCCGACGCCATGGACATCGAAGGCGCACCTTCGTTGTCGTCGCAGGCGTCGTCGGGATCGCGATGTTCCTTCGAGCCTTTCGCGCGCACCGCAGCCGCGACGGCCTTGCGATCCTCGTCCCGCACCAGTCCGCGCATGACCTCGACATCGCCATCACGGCCTATGGTGACGATGACGCCGGCGTGGGCCATCTGCTCCGGTTTCCAGGTCTTGAGCGCCTCGTGGATGAGCTTGCGCCGCGCCGCGATGTCCTGCTCCTCCAGGTCGATCATCTCGGCCTCGTCAGGCGACCACTCGGGCGCGTCGTCCAGCGCCTGCGCCTGCTGCTCCAGTTCGGCAGCACGCCGCTCCAGCGCATCGAGTTCCCCCTGCTCGGCGACCGTGGGCTTGCGGTTGGTGTGCGTACAAGGCGCGAACTGCCGCAGGGCCATCGAGTCCACGCTCAGCCGCGCCTCCACCCACTTCCAGCCTTCCTCGCGCACGGTGTCGGCCAGCGCCTCCAGCTTCTCCGTCGCCAGCCGCTCCAGCAGCGCCGGATCCGACAGGAAGCGGCTCTGCTCGTCGTCGAAGAGATCGCGCCGCACGACACCGCCTGCCGCCTCGTAGGCCTCGATGCCGACGAAGCGCACCAGCGCGCTGCCCGCGGCCTCGACCTCGCCGACCGTCAGCCGGCGCCGCAGCGCGACCGGCGTCTTGTCCCAAGGCTGTGCGTCGAACCAGGTGCGCTCCTGCACAGCATGGTCGTCGCTGAGCGTCAGCGCCATCAGCTGGTCAAGGTTGATGCCGTCCTCGCGGTACAGCGCCAGCAGCTTCGGCGACAGGGCCGACAGCTTCAAGCGCCGCTGCACCGTCAGGACCGACACGCCGAAGCGCGCCGCCACGTCCTCGACACCCTTGCCTTCATCGATCAGCGCCTTGAAGGCCTCGAACTCGTCGGCCGGGTGCATGGCCTCGCGCCCGCTGTTCTCGGCGAGGCTGACCTCAAGCGCCCGCTCGGGCGGCACCAGCTCGCACAGCACCTCGTGTTCCTTCGGCAGCCGCCCGCGCTGCTGCAGCAGCAGCATCGCGCGGCGCCGCCGTTCACCGGCCGCGACTGCGAACTTGAGCTTGCGCGACTTGCCCCGGCCGACCTCCTGCTCGGTGACCACCAGGTTGTGCAGCAGGCCCTGCGCCTCGATCAGCGCCGCCAGTTCCTCGACCTGTCCGACCGAGTGACGGCGGACGTTGAACCGCGACGGCACCAGGCTGGCCAGCGGCACCGAGAGCAACTCCTTCGTGTGTTCCATGATGATGAACTCCATAGGTTGATGACACTCCGCGACCGTCTCTCGACAACGCATCACGGCGGCACGCCGGGCCAGGGAAAGGCCCAGGTTTGGAACGGCACGGCAACGTTTCGTAAACGGCGCCGTTCCCACTCGCTGCGTTGAAGATCGACTTGCATCAAGACCCCGTCTGCCTTCCCGACCTGACAACCGCCTGCCCTGTTTTCCGAGGGAGCCGGATTGGCTGTTGATCCCTCGGCGTTGGGTTGAGCGGACTGCTGCCCCGCATTCGTCGGTCGCCGTGCGACACCGACAGCGCCGCGAACAAGCGCGGGCGCAAGGGCACCGTGGAATAGCTGGGAGGGGACCGCCGCAGGCGGGAGGGCACCGGCCTATGCCGCGAAAGGCCCTTGTGACGGCGCGCGCGGCGCTACGGTTCGCACATCGGGCAGCCGATGAACGCGGGAGCACTCAACATCACCGCCGAGGCTGAGATTGGTAGGCGAAGGGTGGCGTTCTATTCGCGTGTTAGCCCATCGTCCCACGTACCAACGCTTACCAAAAACTTCGACGTAGAGGTGGACAGCGCGACATCTCTTGGAGTCTTCTACAACCTGTGAAGAAGCCCGCCCCGTGCGGGCCACCACAAGCCGCCTGTCCGAGCGGATCGTGTCGTTCCCTTTCATCGCTTGGAGCAGGTATGCGCCGTTTCCACGAGGCGCCAGCCGCAGCCGTTGCGGCATCGAAGGCGCCACCGTTGCTCAATGACCGTCGCACCGCGACGGCGATACGGCGCGCGCCGGAGCCAATCAAAGCGAGGGGCATCCGGTGAACCGCGCGACACGCCCTGGCCTGCCTCGGCGTGTCGTGCCGGGAGACGCCATAGGAGCGGCGACCAACGGGGCAGCGTCGAAGAGCGCTCGAACCCTGAGCGCCGAAGGCCGGAGGGGGGAAGTCCGGTTCTTCCTACAGCGCGTAGCAGGAGGTCTCTATGTCGAACGAGAGGAAATCCCCCGGCGTGGGCTGCGAACGCAGCAGTCCGTCCAGTTCGCGGACGCCGAGCATTTCAAGCGATGGTGCGACAACGACCCGATCCGGTTCGAGCACCCGCTCCTCCACGTCAACCTCAAGCGGGACGCCGACGAACTCTGGCGAAGCGTCGACGCCAGCGAACCCTGAGATTCCGCCGCTCGCACAGCGTGTGGCGGCCGCGGACTACACCGAACGTGTTGCCTGCATCGCCGAGCGCATCGCCGTGGCGAGGGATCAGCCGACGGTTCACGCGTTGCTCACGGAAGGTGTCCATGCGCTCGGGGCAGAACATGCAATCTTCGTCAGCTTCATCCGCGACAACGCCGATCTGTCGGCATGCCGCTTCATGCTGGTGTGCGAGCCCGACTGGTGCCAGCGCTACCTCGAAGCGGGCTGCTTCGCCCACGACCCTTGGCTGGCGTACGCGGCCCATCACTCGGAGCCCATCCCCGCCAGCTCGCTCCCGGTGCTGGATGTCGAGGGGCAACGTGTCATCGCGCTCGCTCAGCAGAACGGCTTCGCATCCGCCGCGCTGGTGCCAGCGCACTCCGGCGCTGGCCACTCCCGGATCAGCCTGCTGTGCCTCGGCTCGACCCAGCCTGGGTACTTCGAGGGTGAAGGTTTCGGGCGCCTACGTCTTGGAGCCCGGCTGATCGCAGCCGAACTGCACGACTGGTGGCTGGCCCGCATTCGGCGCGAACTGATCGTCAAGGCGCGCATCACCCCGGCGGACCTCGAACTCCTGCGCCACGAGCAGCAGGGGCACAGCAGCAAGCGCATCGCGGCCGAGCTGCACGTCAGCAAGAGCTCGATCAACTCGCGCTTCCAGCGCATGAACATGAAGCTGGGCGTACCGAACCGTCGCCTCGCGGCAAAGCTAGCCGTCGAGTGCGGGCTACTGATCGGCCAGTCCAGCCTTTCGCTGTAGAGCGGTAAGTCGAGGACCTCAGTACGAGTTCTAGGGGACATACGCGACCCCGATCTCGTTGCCACGAAAGTGCCGCTAAGTGCCGGCCAGCGCGCTGAGTTCGCCACGAAGCCAGCCATCCAGCGCGTCAACGCGCACGAAAGCGGCGGGCACGGGGTACGGTGGATGCTTAAGCCACCATGAGATATCGCGGCACACGTAGGCTTCCCGAAACACCGGCTCGCGGCCCGCCGGGCTTTCCGGCCATCCGAGCAGAAGCCTCAACCGTTCGACGTGGCGGGCGAGAAAGTCTCGGCGACGCTCGATCTTTGCGAACTGGCCACGGTCAGCTCCGGCGCCAAAGATCCGCTCTCGTAGCCTTCGCGCGTCCTTAAGGCAATGCGACGGTTGGTTGTACTTGCACTCGACGGCTAGCCAAAGGTTCGTTCGCGGCCAGTACGCGAGCACGTCGAAGTCTCCGACATCATCAAAACGCTCGTCGGGGAATCGCCGCCGAAAGTCAATTCCGTGCAAGGCGTGCCCAGTATGCCGCGCACAGATCTCGTGGGTCCGCACCTCAAGCTGGGTCTCGATCTCGGCTTTGATCCGGCCCACAACACGAGTGACGTTGGGCCACGGAAAGTCCGCCGGCAGGTAGCCGTTGGCAATGCTGCCCATCCAGATCGATTGCGCGCGCTCGGCGGTCGCAGCTCCCCATGCCAGGCGCTCATGATCGAGTCTGACCAACGGCCGGATCAGGTACCGGTGGACACGTTTGAAGTGTTCCCAGACCGGCACATCCAGCTCTACCTCATCCTTGCCCGCCAAGCGACGGATGCCCTGGGCATCCAACGTCAGGAATGCAACCACCTTCTCCACGGCCTCGGCCGGAGTCGCGGGCAGGTTCTGGCGTGCGCGGTCGATCACGTCGGTAGGCGACGCGCTGTAGGAGAACCGCAGCTGCTCATCGCCCCCTGCCGCGCGCCACTGCGACAGCAGCTGCAGCACCTCGCGAAGCTGGCGCAACGAGAAGCCCACGTCTTGGGCGAACGCTTGATCTACGTCACCCCAATGGCCGCCAACATCATCTGCGGCATTGACTTCGTCGTCCTCCAGCAAACCGATGCCCAGCTTGGCAGAGGCAACCTCCGCGAGGTACTGTCTTTCCTTCTCGTCACGGTCCTCCGAGAAGAACACGGTTGGAACGTATGAGTCGTCCAACTCGATCCCGCCGACGTCGATGTCGTTGTGAAGCGTGTCGCTCGCACCGTAGAGCACCGTCAGCCAGTCCGCGAGAGCGGCCAGCTCGAGGAAGTCAGACCTGGTGGGAGTCTCGGTGCCGTTGCCAGTCAGGCTCAAGCAGCATTCCAGCAGGTAGCGGTTGTTGCGCGCCATGCTGGTGTACTTTTCGTGCGCCTCCGCCAGCTCGGTCTGTCGATCGAAGGACACCTGATGGCTCATGCTGAGCTTCAGTCGCGTCACCTCGTGCCGATACTTGGCGGTCGCCTCGTCATGCTGCTCGATGCACATGTGCGCCAGCCGTACGCGGTCGTACCGCTCGATTTGCCCATGCAGCGCGTTCCGCATCGCGTCACGCGCGGCGTTCATCACTTGCTTGGCTGGCTCAAGTTCGAAGCGGGCTGGGGCGGCGACACCCTGCGCCTTGAACACGAAGGCAAGGTCTTTGCGCGCGCGCTTGAACTGCTCGGCTTCAGGCGCCCAAGGCGAAGCGAAGTCAGGCACATCGACCGTTCGCGGCGTGACGCGAATCGTGAAGCGAGGCGGGCCTTGATTCGTCGCTCGAAGGCGATCGATGAGTTCTTCGTCCACCGGTTCACCCAGCAAAGCGGACAGGCCAAGCACCACACCGATCGCGCATTCGGCCTCGAAGGACGCGTCCTTGGCTTCGTTGATTCCCTCGTGCAATCGTGACAAGTTGACCCTTGTCGACACGATGAGCTTGCGCACGTGGTCGTCCTTCACGGTCTGCCAACCGTCGAACAAGGCCTGTCCCGCCCGTTGCGCCGTCTCCTCCTCATCGTCCAGAGCCGGGAGCCTGTCCCGGTCGGCCGTGCACCGGATGACGATTTGCTGCCTCCTGAAAGGCCCGATCCCAGCGAGCAACGCTCCCCGTTGCGTGATCACGTCGGCCAGGCAGTGAACGAGGAGTTCGAGTAGCCGCCCACTCTGTTCATCCAGATCGTTGGCGACGGTGTCGATTTCCATCATTGCTTGCACCGTGCAGGCGCCAGCCTTGCCAGACCACACAAGCGCTAGCGGCCCCTTCGCGGTAAGCGTCGTAAGTCCGTCGTTCTTGCGGTCGACAACCCACGTCGCCTGGTCGTCCGGGAACCGGTCCGGCGCGTCGGCCCAGAAGGCCCTGAGCTGCTCGAAGCGCCAATTCGAGTTCCAGTGTGGGTCGAGACTGATGTAGTCCGGAGAGATAGCACCGTCGATCAGGACAGCATGGGTGTCGCGAAATGAGGCGAAGTGATCGATCAGGCCGGCGAAACCACCGACCCGCGGCCCGAGGTCATCGAGGTAGGCCCAAAAGCGCTCGAGTTCCTCACCCTTCTCCAACGCATCGAACAGTGACACGAAGTCCGGCAAGCCCATCACCCGGGCTTTCGTTTCCGGCAGGGCGAGCACCGTGGGTTGCGTGGTGACGCGCGCGAGGACAGCGATAATCTGGATGTCGTTCGCCCGAGCGACCGCGCCTGCCGAGTTCCGAAACTCTGCGATCTGCCGCGTGTCCACCAGAGCCAGTCCCCAGCGGTCGCTCTCGTCAACTACACGTTGCAGTCGCTTCTCGATCTGCACAAGTTGCTGCACCTGGTCCGGGTTCAGCATCAGAACGATGCAAATGCGAGCTCCCGATCGAACTACCGCCGCTACGTCGTAGTCGAATCGGTGCGATCGAGCCATGATGCGGGCTGGACCTGAGACGACGTCATGCTGCCGGAACCGCTTCGCGAGGAAGCCGCCCAACCTCCTGCCGACGTGCTTCAGTGCCTCAGGCGCCCGGGGCGCGCTGCGCGCGTCCCACGCGTCCACGACAACGGCTGTGGCGCTTCGCGGCGACAGCGGCACGACGGTCTCCGCCACGCTCGCGAACATCACCGGCAGCGCCGTTCCAGTCAGGATGCAGTCACCAAAGCGGGCCGAAGAGTCTGGGCAGCGCAGTGCGCCGAGCTCGGCCCTCAGCGATTCGCTGGTGAGTGGGGCAAAGGGCTTGACCGCAGCCCACGCAGAGTGCAGAGCCGCTCGACACGCCAGCCAGAAATCGGCAGACGGCACCTCGATATGACCGGCCCTCACTGGTTGGTCGCTTCCAACGGCGCCCGCATCCACTGCGCGGATGATGTGTGCCTGCAGGGCCACAGCCAAGTTGATGTCGGCGAGCGCCTGAGCTTCGTCCCCTTCAAGCAGCCGAAACGCTTCGATGAAGTCCGGAATGCGCTCCACGCTACCGCCATAGAAGATCGGTTCAAAGTCTTGCGCGCCGGCAACACGAACGTCACCCCAGTCGGCCTCGGGAACGAAGTCTTCCAGCATGGGAAATCTGGGCAACAGCGCACCGAGTCCATCGAGAAACCCGGCAAAGTCTTCGTAGGTGTCGATGGATGCACCGGCACTGAACGCTGCCGGCGGAGTGCTCATCGCGACCAGCGTCGCGAAGGTATGCTTGACCTGACTCGACCGGTTCGGTCGCCAAAGCTCTGAAATGCCGAGCGACACGAGCACATCGACGGCCGCATAGCGCGTTAGGTATCCCCTCACGCCGTCGATTTGCGCCTGGAACTGAAGGTCTTGCCGCTGCGGCCGGGCCTGCGCAGAACCTCGGACTGACTCATCGGTCTGACTTTGCCGCCGCTTTCGCTTCAGCCTCGACTTCTTCCCCATCCGCCAGACTCTCCGTGACGCTGGTCTCGCCGCGCAAAGGCGCTAACTCGCTGGCCGCTCGCTCGGCTTGCCGCGAGTAGTACGGCTGCATGTGTCCATTATGAAGGCGCGACTCGCCTGGTCTCAATGCGCTTCCACGGTGTAGGTAGGCCTAGAAAGTTCGTGCCGTCAGACTATGCGACGGCGTCAGGAGCCGGCTGCCAGGCTCGGATTGCAAGCGTCATTCGCTCGGGCTGGAACGAGTCCACCTTGAGCGGTGCGAGGCTGTTCGGTCTGGCCAGTCGCTGAGCGACCCGGGCGGCACTCAGTCGATCGAAGTACCCGGTCAACACGCTGGCAATCAGATCGGTCAGGTTGCCGAGCAACAGGCCCTTCCATCGCTCGACGATGCGAACGTCTGGCGCCGGCTCCATCGAGGCCAAGGTATCGAGCGCAATCGACGGCGCGCTCCAGGCCGGCTCTTCTTCGAGCCAGCGATTGACGCGCTCCTCGAGCGGTGCCTCCAGCACGGCGGTGGGCGCAGAACCCAGCGCGTCAGACATCGATCCTGGTAAGCGCAGTTCACCAACCTGGGCATCGACATCGCCGACCCAGACCGGTCGCCTAGGATCCACGGCACGTAGTCGCTGCAGCAACTGGCTCTCCAGCCAGGCCTGCGACGGCTGTGGCGCAGAAAGGCACGCGATCGAACCGCGGCGGCGCGCCATGAGCACCTCGACGTTCAACACTTGGTGGCCGACGCTCGCGAGCGCGTTGAGGATGCGGTCGGCCTCGCCTCCGAGCGACGTGGCGATCACGCGGAAGCTCACCATCCGGGGCAGAACCTCCAGCCCGGCCTGCACCCACCGCCGGTAGTTGATCCATCCGCCCGGAAGCACGTCGACCGCCCACCCGCGCCAACGCAGGGCGCGGGCCACTGGCAGGCTGTCGAGCCCACCGCGCCCGCAGTAGACAAGGATTGCCTGGTCCAGCTTCAAGGGTCCGACCAACGCCGCCAGTTCAGGCGGCAAGTCACCCTCGGCCGCACTGTCGTGCGCCACGAGGGCTCGCGCTCGATCGTCGCAGTGCCCGGTCACCAGCGGCCCCTGGCTGACCACTGAAGGCGAGAACTGCACCGCACCGGGGATGTGATCCTCCTCGTACTCCTGCGGCGTGCGCACGTCGATGACAAGCGCGTAGTGCGAGAAGTCTTGGACCTCGATGGCATGCGGGTGGAACACGCCGGCAAGAGATTCGATCCGTGCGGGCAGTCCAGGCTTGCGCGCGCGATCCGATGATTCTTGACCCGAAGTCATCGCGTGAAGTGGTGGGTGGGGAACCTAGAGTTTCTGAACGGGGCGCGGTGGTGCCCCCTGACACGAAGCCCCTCGGTCTCCTCTACCTAAGGACCCGCCATGGAAGCAAACAGCACTCTAGACCGGCCCTGCCGCGCTGCCAAGCGGGGCATGCTCGCGCACTTCTTCGCCGTCCTGCTGGCGTTCGCAGCGCTCTTCGGCGCGAGCACGCCGGCCCGCGCCGTGGACGGCTGCAAGGTCCTGCTCTGCTTGGCTGCCCCGAGCTGGCGCTCGATCCCCGAGTGCGTACCGACGATCAACCAGCTGCACCGCGATCTGGCCCGCGGCAAGCCCTTCCCGGTCTGCTCGATGGCCGGCGCCGGCAACTCGGCGAACAACACCTGGGCCAGCGCGCCCGGCTACTGCCCGCCGCAGTACACCCGCGTGTTCGAGGGCGAGAGCGGCCCGGTCTACACCTGCGACTACGCCGGCGCCGTCACGGTGAACATCAACGGCGCGCCCTTCACCCGGACGTGGTGGAACGTGGGCGGCGACACCGTCACCGAGTTCACCCCGGCCGCGAAGGCACAGCTCGGCACCTGGGACACCAAGTTCGATGACGACTACGCCGCTTGGTTCGCCGCTCTGCCGCCGCCGGCACCTGTCGCCGAGTCCGGCTACTGAGGCATCGGGTCATGGATGCGTCCGTCTTCCTCGCGCTGGCGCTTGCCTGTGCACCGCAGGTGCACGCCGACACGGCACGAGCCCTGGTCAGCGTCGAGAGCGCCTTCAACCCGTGGGCGATTGGCGTCGTCGGTGGTGCGCTCGTGCGCCAGCCACGGCACCGCGCCGAGGCGCTGGCCACGGCCAAGGCACTGCGGGATGCCGGCTGGAACTTCAGTGTCGGCCTCGGGCAGATCAACGTTGGCAACTTCGATCGGCTCGGGCTGACCGTGGAAACCGCGTTCGAACCGTGCGCCAACCTGGCCGCAATGCAGACGGTGCTTGCCGAGTGCTTCGACCGCGCGAGCGGATCCGCGTCGAAGGCGGTCGATCAGATCGCCCTGCGCCAGGCCCTGTCCTGCTACTACAGCGGCAACTTCGACACCGGCTTCCGCCACGGCTACGTGCGCAAGGTTGTGGTCGCCGCACGCGCCGTTCCCACCGCCCAACCGAAGGAGAAGGTATGACAACCCTCGCATCGATCTGGCGCGCCGCGCCGGCCCTGGCCGCCATCGTTCCGGCCCTGCTGTCGCAGGCGGCGCTCGCCCAGGGTTTCGACAAGATCAACACCACGGTCACGAACGTCAACACCATCCTGGTGACGATCTCGATCGCGGTGGTCACGATCGCGATCATCTGGGCCGGCTTCAAGATGATCTTTCAAGGTGCCCGCCTAGCCGATGTCGCCAACGTGCTCATCGGCGGCACCCTGGTCGGTGGCGCCGCCGCCTTCGCCAGCTACATCGTGACCTGACGGACTGACGAAAGACAGGGGCCCGACCATGCAAGGCGAAGCCATCTACAAGGGCGCCACGCGCCCGGCGATGAAGCTGGGCATCCCGCTCGTGCCGCTGGTGGTGCTGTTCGGCACCGGCATGCTGCTGATCATGTGGGGCGGCACCCTGGTGAGCTGGTGGATCGCCCTCGGCGTGGTCGTCGCCTTCGTTCCCGCGCTGCTGTGGATGCGCTTCGTGACGTCCAAGGACGACCAGCGTTTCCGCCAGATGTTCGTCGCCATGAAGCTGCGCCTGCATGACCGCAACCGCCGCTTCTGGCATGCGCGCAGCTACGCGCCCACCCTCTACCGGGGAGCCCGCGATGCTTGGCATGTCTAAGGCCAACGGCGCCGACACCCGGCCGGGTCGCAGTGGCTTCCCGCCCCGGCACTGGGCGCAGGCCCAAGCCGAGAACCCGCTGGCGCGCTTCGTCCCGTTCTCGTCGCTGGTCAGCCCGAACGACGTGATCACGCGCGGCGGCGACTACCTGCGCGTCTGGCGGCTCGATGGCGTGGCCTTCGAATGTGCCGACGAGCACCAGATCAGCGAGCGTCACGAAGCCCTGTGCAGCCTGCTGCGCAACCTGGCCGGCGGGCAGTGGGCGGTGTGGACGCACCGCCTGCACCGCGTGGTCAGCGACAGCCTCCAGGACCCGGCACAGCCCGGCTTTGCGCGCGACCTGTCCCAGGCCTACCAGGCCAAGCTCGGCGAGCGTCGGATGATGAGCAACGAGCTCTACCTGACGCTGGTCTACCGGCCCAACCTGTCCAGGGTGAGCCGCGCGCTGCAATCGACGCAGCGCACCCGCGCCGCGATTGCGGAAGCCCAGGCCGAGGCCCTGCGCGTGATGGAAGAGCGCACCGCGCTGGTCGGCCGGATGCTGCGAGGCTTCGGACTCGAACTGCTCGGCACGCGCGAGCGACGCGGTCGGACCTACTCCGAGGTGGCCGAGTTCCTGGGCTACCTCGTCAACGGCTGCTGGCGGCCGGTTCCGATGACCGCCGGCCCGCTGTACCGGACGCTGCCGAGCGCGCGCCTGTCCTTCGGCGGCGACAAGCTCGAATTGCGCCAGGGCGACCAACGGCGCTACGCGGCACTCGTCGACATCAAGGAGTACGCCGATGCCGTCGAGCCCGGCATCCTCAACGCGCTGCTCTACGAGGCCAGCGAGTTCATCGAGACGCAGAGCTTCTCGATCCTGCCGCGTCGCGAGGCCATGCGGGCGCTCGAACTGCAGCGCGACCAGCTGATCGCCAGCGACGACGTGGTGGCCAGCCAGGTCGCCGAGATGGACGTGGCGCTGAACGAACTCGGCGACGGCCAGTTCTGCATGGGCGAGTACCACTACAGCCTAGTCGTCTTCGGCGAGGATGTGGCCGATGCGGGCCGACGCGCCGCGCAGGCCATCGGTGCCGTTGGCGAGGCCTCCAGCCTGCAGATGTCCCCGGTGGACCTGGTGGCGGACGCCGCCTGGTTCGCGCAGATGCCGGGCAACTGGCAGTGGCGGCCCCGGGATGCCAAGCTCAGTTCGCGCGCCTTCGCGGCACTGTCCAGCGGCCACAACTTCGCCCGCGGCAAGCGCGATGGCAACCCTTGGGGCGAGGCGCTGGCGCTGCTGCGCACGCCCTCGGGCCAGCCCTTCTACCTGAACCTGCATAGCAGTCCGGAAGGCGAAGACTCCGCCGACAAGAAGCTGCCGGGCAACACGCTGATCATCGGCTCGACCGGCGTCGGCAAGACGACGCTGGAGATGTTCCTGCTGACGCTGACGCGCAAGTGGGACCCTGCGCCGCGCCTGGTGCTGTTCGACCTGGACCGCGGCTGCGAGATCGCGATCCGCGCTTTGGGCGGCCGCTACTTCACTCTCGAAGCCGGCAAGCCCACCGGCTGCAACCCGCTGCAGCGCGAGCCGACACCGGCGCGCATCCAGTTCTGGGAGCAGTTGATTCGCACCTGCATTGCCACGCCGGCCATGCCGCTGCTGCCGGCGGACGAGCGCGCCATCGCCGATGCGGTCAAGGCCGTGGCGATGATGCCGGCGCCACTTCGCCGCTTCTCGACCGTGCGGCAGAACCTGCCCAAGGCGGGTGAGAACAGCCTTTTCGAGCGGCTCGGTCGCTGGTGCCAGGGTGGCGCACTCGGCTGGGTCTTCGACCAAGCCGACGACCGCCTTCTAGACCTCCACGCTGCCAACGTCATCGGCTTCGACACCACCGAGTTCCTCGACCTGCCCGAGGTCCGCACGCCGGTGATGATGTACCTGCTGCAGGTGATGGAAGAGCTCGTCAACGGCGAGCGGCTGATCTACGTGATCTCCGAGTTCTGGAAAGCCCTCGACCACGAGATCTTCAGCGACTTCGCCAAGCAGAAGCAGAAGACGATTCGCAAGCAGAACGGCCTGGGCATCTTCGACACCCAGAGCCCGTCCGACGTACTGCGCCACCCCATCGGCCGCACGATGATCGAGCAGAGCGTGACCAAGATCTTCCTGGCCAACCCGGAGGCGGTGCGCGAGGAATACGTCGACGGCTTCGGTCTGACGCAGGCCGAGTTCGACATCGTGCGCAGCCTCGGCGCGCAGGGCGGCCGGCGCTTCCTGGTCAAGCAGGGACACGCGAGCGCGATCTGCGAGCTGGACCTCGCCGGGCTCGAGGACTTCATCACCGTGCTCTCGGCCACCACCGACAACGTGGCCCTGCTGGATGTCGTGCGCGAACGGCATGGCAACGATCCGTTTCAATGGCTTCCAGTGCTGCTTCGTGAGGTTCAGGATCGGAGGTTTCGTACCTCCAGGAGAACCGCATGAACGCCGTTCGTCATCTCCTCGCGCCGGTCGCGCTGGCACTTGCCGCCACCGGCGCCAGCGCCCAGTTCGTCAAGGGCAACGAGGCCATCAAGGTGATGCCTGATGGCACCAAGAAGGTGGAGACGCCTCCGCTGCCATCCACCACCCTGGGCGCTCCCTGCGCCGCAGACAACCCTGCCTGCACGGCGAGCGGTTGGCGAATGGTCGAGACCGCGGACGGCCTCCGTGAGTGCACCGAGATCTACGCACGTCCGGGGACTTGCCGACCATCAACGTATGGGACGGAGAAGCGGCCGCGCCTGTGGATCGTCAAGACACGCGGCCAGTGGATGCAGTGCCAATTCCCCGACATCAGCAGCAAGTGTGTGAGTACCAAGGCGCTGCCCTACAGCGCCATTCAGTGATCGAGGTGACGCCATGTTTTCTTGGGTGGGATCGCAGTTCGATGGAGTGCTGAACACCTACGTGCTTGGCGTCGTATCGGCATTGATGACCGGGATCGCGCCCATCGCATTGACCGCCATGACGCTCTGGGTTGCGCTCTACGGCTGGGCAGTCCTGCGCAATGAGGTCTCCGAGACCCTGCCGGTCTTCGTGTGGAAGGTCTTCAAGATCGGCCTCGTTCTGGCCTTTGCGCTGCAGTCGGGCTTCTACATCAGCAACGTTGCCGACACCGCGAACGCGCTCGCGACTGGCGTGGCGACGACCTTTCTGCCTACCGTCGCCAATCCCGCGACGATCGCGACTCCGTACGCGATCCTTGACGCTTTCAACGACAAGGCGAGCCAGTTGGTACTCGACCTATTGAAGGAGGCCGGGATCATGCGACTTGACCTGGTCTTCGCGGCGGTGGTAACTGCGTTCGGGAACGTCATCTTCCTGTGCATAGCGCTCTTCGTCATCACGCTCGCCAAGGTCTTCCTGACCTTCGTGATCGCGGTGGGACCGCTGTTCGTCCTGTGCCTCGCGTGGCGGCCGACTGCCCGCTTCTTCGACAGCTGGCTGTCGATGGTGCTGAACGCTGTGGTGCTGACGTGGTTCGCATTCTTCGCGCTCGGACTCAGCGCCTACATGGGCGACGCACTGGTTCAGGCGATTCAGGATCAGGGCGGCTTCCTCGGTCCGACCTTCAACGTCGTCGGCGAGAGCCTCAAGTACTGCATCGTGATGATCCTCATGGCGATCATCTGCTTCCAGGCCCCGAGCCTCGCCTCTGCACTCACCGGCGGCGCCGCGGTCCAGCAGGGCATCCAAATGATCCAGAACGCCATGATGGTCTCGGGCCTTCGCTCGGCGTCCGCCGGTAGGGGCGCCGGCGCCGCGGGCACGGCCGGTGGTGTCGTCCGGGCCGGTGCAGGCATCCCCTACGCCGCAGGTCAAGCCACAGGCGCGGCAGCGGCTGCCACGGGCCGCGCCGCCGGCGCCATGGCCGCCGGTGCCGGCACCGTCGTCCGACAGGGATACGGCGCGGTGAAGACCGCCGCCTACAAGCTCGCCGCGCTGCGCGGCCGAGCGTAGTCATCAACCAGTTGAAGGAGCTTGTGATGAAGACTCGTCTGAAGGCCGCTGCTGCCGCCGTCCTCGTTGCCGGAAGCCTCGGTGCCGGGAGCGCCCGTGCTCAGGGCATCCCCGTCATCGACATCGCCAACCTGATCCAGACCATCCTGCAGGTCCTGAACGATGTCACCGAGATCAGCAACCAGGTCCAGCAGATCACCCAGTTGCAAGACCAGCTGAACAGCATCAATGGCATCCGCAACCTGGGCAACGTCTTCAACAACCCGATGCTGAAGAACTACGTGCCGGCCGAGGCCTACACCTACCTCAACGCGATCAACACGTCGGGGTACTCGGGCCTGAACGGCACGGCCAAGGCGCTGCGGGACGCCGGCATGGTCTACAACTGCATGGACCTGAGCGGCGACGCCCGCACCAGCTGCCAGGCCGCGCTGGCACAGCCGTACCAGCAGAAGGGCCTGCTGCAGGACGCGATGAAGTCGGCGGCCGGGCGCCTGTCGCAGATCCAGTCGCTGATGGGGCAGATCAACGCCACGTCCGACCAGAAGGCGGTGCAGGAGATCCAGGCCCGCATCGGCGCCGAGAACGCGCTGCTGGCGCACGAGATGTCGCAGGTGCAGATGCTGCAGGGCATGGCCGACAGCGAGGAGCGCATCGCGCGGTCGCGTGAGCGCGAGCGGCAGTACCAGATGCTCGTCCGCACGGGCAAGGTGGCCGACTACTTGCCCTGACACCCGGTCCCTGAACCGCTGCGCCCGACCGAGGCGCAGCCCCACGGAGGTCCCTCATGAGTGCCGTCCTGACGCCAGGAAGAGCCGCTGCATTGCCGGATCGCTCACGCGATACCGGCAAGTCGGCCGCCGAGACGACCGCGATCGACGCCAACCGGGCGTGGGAAGTCGACCGTGCGCTGATGCTGGAACGCTCGGAGCGCCGGGCCTGGTGGGTCGCCATTGCGGGTCTGGTTCTCGGTCTGATCGGCATCGCGGCGGTGTTCGTGCAGGGTCCGCTGCGCCGTGTCGTCGAAATCCCCATCGTCGTCGACCGCGTGACCGGTGAAGCCACGATCCAGCAGCGCCTGGCAGTCGAGACCATCCCGCCGATGGAGGCGCTCGACAAGCACAACCTCGCCACCTTCGTGCGGGCCCGCGAGGGCTACAGCTGGATGTTCCTGCAGCGCGACTTCGACCAGGTGGCGCGCATGGCGGTACCTGCCGTGTTCGCCGACTACAACCGCCAGTTCGAGGGCGACGCCGCGCTGCAGAAGAAGATCGGCGCCGCAGAGGACTGGCGCATCAATGTCATCGGTGTGCGGCTGGCCGCGTCCGGGCGCTCCGGCAACAAGGGCGAGGCGACGGTCACCTACGACAAGGTGGTACGCCTGACGGACCGCAACCTGCCCGAGGTCACCACCCGGCACGTGGCCAGCGTCGTCTTCCAGTACCAGCCCAAGGTGCTGGCTAAGGAACGCGATCGGCTCGAGAACCCGTTCGGCTTCGTCGTCACGGCCTACCGGTCCGATCCCGAAATCAACACGGCCGCTCCGGGGGCCAAGCCGTGAAGCCGCAGGCCTGGCTGGCTGCCTTTGCTGGCGCGGCGTTGTGCGGCATCGCGACGGCCGCACCCGAAGCCGCGGACCCGCGCCTGCGCGAGGTGGTCTATGACCCGCGCGCGGTGGTCACCGTGCCGGTCAAGCGCGGCGTCGTGACGCTCGTGGTACTCGATCCCGACGAGTCAATCACCGAAGTCGCAGCTGGCCTTGGCGGAGACTGCACCAAGGCCGACGCCGCCTGGTGCGTGGCCGCGCAGCCCGGTGGGCGCAACCTCTTCATCAAGGCGAAGAGCTCGGCCAGCGCCGCGAACAACCTGGCGGTGGTCACCGACCGTCGCACGCACACCTTCCGCTTCGTGGTCCTGGCCGACGGCGATCCCAAGCCGCCGGTGTACCGGCTCGTGGTCAAGGCGCCGCCGCGCCCGGTGCCGCCAGCGCGCCTCGCCCTACGCGAGGACGTGCCGCTCGTCGCGCTGCCGGTGGTACCGCCGCCTCCGCCGCCCCAGCAGATCGTTGCGGAGCGTCTGCAGGCCAAGCCGCAGGTGATGAACACCCAGTACTCGATCGCCGAAGGCACCGGCTCGCAGGACATCGTGCCGACGCTGGTCTTCGACGACGGTCGCTTCACCTACCTGCGCTTCCCCGGCAACCGCGAGGTGCCGGCCGTCTTCCATGTACTGGGCGACGGCAGCGAGACGCTCGTCAATGCCCGCGTGGAAGACGACCTGCTGGTGGTCGATCGCGTCAGCCGCAAGTTGATGCTGCGTGCCGGCTCGGCCGTCGTCGGGCTCTGGAACGAGGCCTTCGATCTGGACGGACGGCCTCCAGGCGACGGCACCACGGTCCCCGGCGTACAGCGCGTGCTCAAGGCCGATGCCGGCGGCAGCAACGCGCAGCCCGCCGCCCGGAAGGGAGCAACGCCATGACGCAGGACCCTCGCGAGCAAGAGCCCAGTCTGGGCGCCGATGGGGCGGCTGACGGCAACGCGATCTCGCCGCTGCCGGGCGAGCCGGGCATTCCCAACGTCGCCGCGCGGCAGCGCGTCTCGATGTCGAAGAAGGGGCTGCTGGCCGTGGCCCTGCTGATCGGCTCGATGGTGGCCGTCGCTGCGTACACGGTCCAGCGCGTCTCAGCCAGCGGCAAGAAGGCCGACGAAGCGGAATCCAAGCTCGTGAAGGACAAGCCCACCGCGGCCACGTCCGAACCTCGCAGGCTGGAGATGCCGCCGGCACCCACCGCGAGCGCTGCGGTGGCGACTGCACCGCGCATCCCGCCGCTGACGCCCACGGCCGACGAACTGGCCGAGCCCATCGGCGTCCGGCGCACCGGATCGGGGGCACCCGCTTCGGGTGGCCCGAAAGTGCTCCCACCCGAGGACGCCCCCGTCCTGCTGGTCACCACCCGGCCGGGGGCCCTGCCGCCGCCGGGTGCCCCCACCCGAAGGGCGGATGCAGGTGCCCCCTCCGCCGAGGGAGCGTCGCCCTTCGAAGCCGCGGAGCCCAACGATCCGATCGCCGCAACGTCGCGCAACCTGCAGGGCTACCAGCGACAGCTGCAGGGCATGCTGGAGAGCCTGACCAAGACCGCCGCGATGGCGACCGGCCAGGCGACGGGAACCATGCCATCGGGGGCACTCCTTGGTGGGCCCCCGGCCGCGGGCACCCCACCCCTCGGAGCGCCCGCCACCGGAGGGGGCCTGTTCGGTGGCCAGCTTCAGGGGTCGTCCACCCCGAAGGTGGCCGCCTCGATGCTCGGCAACCGCAGCCTGACGCTGCCCAAGGGCACGGCCTTCACCTGTGCGCTGAAAACCAAGGTGATCAGCGCCACATCGGGCCTCGTCGGCTGCCAGGTCCAGCGCAATGTCTTCAGCGACGACGGCCGAGTGCTGCTGATCGAACGCGGCTCGCACCTGGACGGCGAATACCGGATCGCCTCGGTCCGACCCGGCACCGTGCGAATCCCGGTGCTCTGGACCCGCATCCGCACGCCACTGGGCGTGACGGTGGACATCGACTCCCCCGGCACCGGCCAACTCGGCGAGTCCGGCATCGACGGCTACGTCGACAACCGCTGGGGCGAGCGCATCGGCGCGGCGATGCTGCTGTCGCTGATCGATGACTCGGTGAAGCTGGTCATCCAGAACCAGGCCAGCGACCGGCAGGCCGACACCATCGTGCTGCCCTCGACCACGGCCAACACCAGCAAGCTGGCCGAGAAGGTACTCGACAGCACGATCAACATCCCGCCGCTGATCTACCAGAACCAGGGCGGCATCGTCGGCATCTATGTCGCCCGCGACGTGGACTTCTCGTCGGTGTACGAGTTGAAACCCACGGCCAGCCCACCGGCTCGCGAGGGCACGCCATGAACCAGCACGCCTGCGAGCACGAAGACCTCGGAGAGGGCTGGTGCGGCGATGCGACCTCGGTCGTCGAGTTCCTGCGACCGCTGCGCGAGCAGCTTGACGCCCCCGGCGTACTGGAGGTCTGCGTCAACCGGCCCGGCGAACTGCTCGTCGAGACGGTGCGCGGTTGGCAGACCGTGCCGGCGCCCGAGATGACGCAGGAACGCTGCCTGTCGCTGGCGACAGCCGTGGCCACCTTCTGCGACCAGCAGGTCAACCAGGAGCGCCCGCTGCTCTCGGCGACGCTGCCGAGCGGCGAGCGCATCCAGTTCGTCATCCCGCCGGCCGTGCCGCGTGGCACGGTGTCGATCACGGTACGCAAGCCGTCGCACCTTATCAAGCGGCTCGATGACTTCGAGCGCGAAGGCCTGTTCGAGCGCACCGCCACCGTGACGCGCACCCCGAACGCGGAACTGCTGCCCTTCGAGCGTGAACTGGTCGAGCTGAAGGAAGCCGGCCGCTACGCCGAGTTCCTGCGACTGGCGGTGCGCAAGCACCAGACCATCGTCGTCAGTGGAAAGACCGGCTCGGGCAAGACCACCTTCATGAAGGGCCTGGTCGAGGAAGTGCCGACGCACGAGCGCCTGATCACGATCCAGGACACGGCCGAGCTGACGCTGCCGAACCACCCGAACGTGGTGCACCTGTTCTACAGCAAGGACGCCCAGGGCACGGCCCGCGTCACGGCCAAGTCGCTGCTCGAAGCCTGCCTTCGCATGAAACCCGACCGCATCTTCCTGGCCGAGGTGCGCGGCGACGAATGCTTCTACTTCGTGCGCCTCGCGGCCTCGGGCCACCCGGGCAGCATCACCAGCGTCCACGCCGGCAGCTGCGCGCTGGCCTTCGAGCAGATGTCGCTGATGATCCGCGAGACCGGCGCCGGCGGCGGCCTGCGCATGGATGAGATCAAGTGGCTCCTGAGCGTCGTGGTCGACGTGATCGTGCAGTTCGATCGCGACGAGCGCGGGCGCTTCATCTCCGAGATCCTCTACGAGCCGCGACGCCAGCGGCTTGGGCGCTGGGATCAACAGGCGGCAGCGAGATGAGCAGCATCACCGCCCTGCCGTTCTCGGCCTGGCCCACGGGCCGCAAGGTCGCGGCGGGCGCCTTCGCGATCCTCGGTTACGCCGCGCTGGCCTGCGCGGCGGTCTACCTGGCCGGTGTGCTGTTCCTGCTGCTGAACAAGGCGAACCCGAAGCAGGCGCAGTTTGCGAGCATCGTCCACTACTGGGATCTCTACGCCGACGATGCCCAGCTGCGCAAGAAGCTCCAGCTCGCGATCGGCGTCTCGGGGATCGGCCTGCTGATCCTGTTGCCGGCCGGCCTGATCGCCGCCGCGAGGCCACGGCGGGCGCTGCATGGCGATGCCCGCTTCGCCAGCCCGACCGAGGTCGATCGCGCGGGGCTCACGGGCGGCGACGGAAAGCCAGGCATCTTGATCGGCCGCCACCGCGGCAGGTTCCTGTCGCTTCCCGGCCAGCTTTCGGTGATGCTGTCCGCACCCACCCGCAGCGGCAAGGGCGTCGGGGTCGTCATCCCCAACCTGCTGAACTGGCCCGATTCCGTCGTCGTGCTCGACATCAAGGGCGAGAACTACGACATCACGGCGGGCTACCGCGCCGCGCACGGCCAGGCGGTCTATGCCTTCTCTCCCTTCGACGAGGACGCGCGCAGCCACCGCTGGAACCCGCTGACCGCCGTGCGCTCCAGTCCGCTGCACCGCGTCGGCGACCTGCTCACCATCGGCCAGGTCTTCTTCCCCAACGACGGTGGCGGCACCTCTTCCGAAGCCTTCTTCAACGACCAGGCTCGCAACCTGTTCCTCGGCCTTGGCCTCGTCCTCCTTGAAACCCCCTCGCTGCCCCGGACCATCGGCGAGATGCTGCGCCAGTCCTCGGGCAAGGGCCGGTCGCTGAAGGACCACCTGAGCGGCCTGATCACGCAGCGCCGCGAAGAAGGCAATCCGCTCTCAGACGAGTGCGCGGATGCCTTGCAGCGCCTGCTGTCGAACTCGGAGAACACGCTGTCCAGCGTGGTCGCCACCTTCAATGCGCCGCTCACGATCTTTGCGGATGCGGTGGTCGATGCGGCCACCAGCGCCAACGACTTCAAGCTCGAGGACGTGCGCCGCCGCCGCATGTCGCTCTATGTGCGCATCCCGCCGAACCGGCTGGCCAACGCCCGGCCGCTGCTGAACCTGTTCTTTTCGCAACTCGTCAGCCTCAACACGCAGGCCCTGCCCGAACAGGACCCGACGCTGAAGGTGCAGTGCCTGCTGGTCAACGACGAGTTCACGGCCATGGGCCGGGTGGGCGTCATCACCAACGCCGCTGCCTTCCTGGCCGGCTACAACCTGCGCCTGCTGACCGTCGTGCAGGCCATGTCGCAGCTCGACGCGGTCTATGGCGACAAGGAAGCCCGGACCTTCGCCACCAACCACGGCCTGCAGATCCTCTATGCGCCACGCGAGCAGCGTGACGCCGACGAGTACAGCGCCATGCTCGGCCACTTCACCGAGCGCGCCACCTCGCGCGGGCGCAGCCGATCCTTCAGCGGCCACGGGCACAGCACCGTCAGCCGCAATGAGAGCGAACAGCGCCGCGCGCTGCTTCTGCCGCAGGAGTTCAAGGAACTCGGCAGCGAGCGCCTGGTGGTGATCTTCGAGAACTGCAAGCCGATCCTCGGCGAGAAGATCCGCTACTACCGCGACAAGGCCTTCGCCTCGCGCCTGCGGCCGGCACCGGCGGTGCCGCGCATGAACATGGATCTGCACCTGGCTCGCGTGCAGGAGCGCTGGCGCTACGCCGACGATGAACTGCCGGCCGGGCAGACCTTGAACCTGGAGGCGCTGGCGCACGACCACACGCTGCTGCCGGATTCTTTCGAAGGCCCGCCGGACAAGGTCGCCGACGAGTTGCTGAGCTTCTTCGACAAGGGTGCGCCAGGCATCCCGGGCATCGGCGGAGCGATCGAGCCGGCCGCCGACGAAGACGGTGTACTGCTCGACGAGAGCGACCCGGATTTGATGACGCTTGACGTAGCGGCACTGGACGCCGACATCGACTCGGCGCCGACCAGTGAGCCCAGCCCGCCTGAGACCCAACTCTTGCCTTGAGAACGCGGGAGACCTGCCATGCGCAACACCACCCCAATGATCCCCTGGCTGCTGGTCCTCGCCTCTTGCAGCTCGCCGCCAAAGCCGCCGACCGTCGACGAGTCGCAGAAGCGACCCGTCAACTCTCAGATGGCCGTCGAGCTGCAGGTCTGCAAGAACGACCTGCAGAACACCCGCCTGCTCGCCACGGAGTCCAGCCGGATCGCCGAGACCACCGCGGCCACGCTGGCGAACCTGGCGGCGCGCCAGCAGCTCCTGGCCGCCATGCAGGTACCGACTGCCCAGCTGGTCAAGGCCAACAGCGTCTTCACCGTGCGTTTCGACTTCGGCAGCACGCGCGTCGCCATCCCGCCCGACGTCACGGCCGCACTGGTTGAAGACGCGAAGAACTCGCCGCTGGTCCTGCTGCGCGGGCGCACCGATGGCACCACCGACGCACCGGCCGAGAGCCGCATCGCCCGCGAGCGGGCGGCGGCGGTGCGCGACTACCTGGTGGCCGCGGGCGTGGATCCGGCCCGCATCCGCGCCACCTACCAACCTGCCGGCGACCATGTGGCCGACAACGCCAGCGCCGGAGGTCGCGGCCTGAACCGCCGCGTCGAGATCGAGTTGTATCGCGCGCTGCCGGTTGCGCTGACTGCGGCAGCCGTCGCCCAGCCCTGAGGTTCCATCTCACCCAACTTCGCGAGGTCACCATGGATGCAGACAACGCTCCCGTCCGCCAGCCCGCACCGACTCAGGGCGGCACCGTCGAGCCCGCGAACCGTGCGCCGGTGGCCATCGCGAGGTTCCAGACGCCGGAGCCGGAACCCGGCGAACGCTACGAGCTGCGAGACCCCTTCGCCGAGGTGACCTACCGGGCGAACACATTCCCCGAGATGGCCGCCAAGGCAGACCAACTGGGCAGCACGCGCTTCGTCGCGGTGGCCGAGGATGGCAAGCGCACGCCGATCCAGAAGGTCGACGGCGCGTGGCAACGTGGTGAGCAGCGTCCGGCGCCACCCGAGCGCCCGCTGGACCCGGGTCCGGCGCGCGACGAGGTGCCTGAGGCCGGGAGCGCCGCCCGAACAACCGGCGCGAGCAAGGCCACGGCGCAGCCGGAACAGGTGGATGCCGGGGCCGTCGCGAAGATCGACGCCCAGGCCGAACGGGCTGCGCTCGTGGCGCGCCTCGAAGCGGCGCTGATGGAGCGCTACATCATCAAGCGCGCACCGGTGACGATGGGCGACGTCACCATCGGCCGCACCGAGTACCGCTTCCGCGGCGACACATCGCGCGTGGCCTTCACCGAGTCGACCTTCCGACTGTCCACCGACACCAACAGCCCCTCGGTCGCACGCTCGATGGTCGACGTGGCCGAGGCGCGCAACTGGAAGGCGCTGCGCGTCTCGGGCAACGAGGACTTCAAGCGCATGGTCTGGCTCGAGGCCTCGGTGCGAGGCGTGAAGACCCTGGGCTACGAGCCGAACCCCGGTGACCTGGAAGTGCTGAAGCGTGAGCGCGAGGCGCGCCAGGTCAACCGCATCGAACCGGCCCGGGATGCGAGCAGCGGCGCCGCGGCGGCGCCAGCCGAGAAAGCATCCGCCCGCGGCGGCAGTGGCCGCAAGGCCGTGCTCGCCGCCATCGAGGCGGTGCTGGTCGCCAAGAATGTGCCCGAGAAGCAGCGCGCCGCCGTGATGGCCGCTGCGACCGAGAAGCTGGCCCAGCGCATCCGCGACGGCCAGGTGCCCAAGGTGAAGGTCTACGACAAGGCGGCGCCGTCGCAGCGCCCGGTCGTCGTCCCCACGCCCGAGATGCAGCGCTCGCGCGACCGCCCGGCGCCGGCACCCGTGCGGTGAGGCCACGTCCGTGGAACCGGCAGCGCAAGGCATCACCGCACCCGCCGCGGTTTACGAGATCGCGGGTCGGCGCTTCGATATCGGGGCACGAGCGTTCGCAGATGCCGTCGCGGAAGCGCATGCGGCCCACCAGCGGCCGCGATGCATGTGCCTGGTCGAAGGCGTCGAGATGTACGTGGCGCGCCTTGGCGTTGGCTACATCGTCAAGCGCATGCCGGACACGGGAAGCCACCACGCGCCCGACTGCCCGTCCTATGAGCCGCCGGCCGAGTTCTCCGGCCTAGGGCAGGTGCTGGGCAGCGCGATCATCGAGGACCCGGCCACCGGCGAGACGACGCTCAAGCTGGACTTCCCGCTAACCAAGATGCCGGGCCGGTCGACTATCCCTCCCGCTGGCGGAGAGGGCGACTGCGCAGCCTCCACCGGCACCAAGCTCTCCCTGCGCGGCCTGCTGCACTACCTGTGGGACCAGGCCGAACTGACCCGCTGGCATCCTTGCTTCGCCGGCAAGCGAACCTGGGCCACAGTGCGCAGGCACCTGCTTCGCGCAGCCCAGCACAAGCTCGCCCGTGGCGACACACTGCGCGCTCGGCTCTACGTGCCGGAGCCGTTCTCCATTGAAGAGCGCGGCGCGATCAACGCCCGCCGCCTGGCCCAGTGGCAAAGCGCAGTGCCTTCTCCCGGGAATGCGCAGCAGCTGATGCTGCTGATTTGCGAGGTCAAGGAGATCGTGCCGGCACGCTACGCCTTCAAGGTAATCGTGAAGCACATGCCCGACCAGGCCTTCGCGATCGACGAGCAGCTCTACAGACGACTCGGCCGGCGCTTCGAGGCTGAAATGGCACTATGGGGTGCCAACGACGACATCCACATGGTGACGATCGCCACCTTCGGCGTGAGCAGTGCCGGCGTTCCGGCGATCCAGGAGCTGTGCCTGATGCCAGTGACGCGGCATTGGCTGCCGGTCGAAGATGGCTTCGAGAAGCAGCTCATAGAGCGACTCGTCGCCGATGGGCGATCCTTCGTGAAGGGTCTTCGCTACCAGCTGAGTCGTGCGCGCCGGCTGGCCAATGCGACTCTGACCGACTGCGACGGGCCGGCAAAGGCTTTGTTCATCGTGCCCGCCGATTCAGACCCGCTGTTGGACGGCCTGGATGCCGACGTGAAGTCCAATGCACACTGGGTTTGGCGGAGATCGATCGACCCTATGCCTGTACTTCCCCAGCGATCTCGTCGTCGCGAGTCGGACGGTTCGAGTGCAACTGCCTCAGGCGGCTGAGCCATCGCTGAAACGAAGAGGCTGCAACGCCTGCGCTCTGGTGGCCGCGACGTCATGCAAAGTTCGGACAATAGGCGCTCTGCAGCACGCCGATAATGTTTATGTCAACTCGGGCGGCGATTTGATCGCTGCGGGTTACGCCCTACGGGCTC